>Ga0123342_1004305_pt1 | contig 21802 bp, 9 predicted proteins | sample Turbeawhitnodule_FD_89960 | JGI IMG/M metagenome (GOLD analysis project Ga0123342, IMG submission 89960) | Root nodule microbial communities of legume samples collected from Mexico - Turtle bean Mexico white nodule | ecosystem: Host-associated > Plants > Roots > Nodule | place: Mexico: Nepantla...
AGTAGAGGAGGATGAATCTTTACATAGTCATCACTTAGACATGACTGATTTGAATGATGAAGGAGATGGAAATCATGAAGCTGAATATGAATTTAACTTACAAGATTATTTGGTTTAGATAGATTATTATTTTCTCAATGTTTTGTAACTAGTAAATGGTTACTCTTATGATAGGATGTGTTATCTAGTAAACGATCTTACGTTTTACGATTCATGTTTATCTTTTCGATCCTAAGATCTCGATTTTGACTACTTGGTTACACGTGAAGAGATGATCTTTCAAGTAACATAATTCCATTATGAACAAATGGAGTGTTTTATTTTCTTTTGAGATTCTGTTTTATTGTATATATGTTTTAAATTTTTTATGAAGAGAGATATATTTTGAAATAAAAAATAATATATATATTTATGTATAGAGATTTTATGATGTAGTATTTAAATGTGACAAATAGGAATCACCCATGGGTTTTAAAGAAAAAGGTAGTATAGTCTGATATCCTTTTGTGAAACCGTGTGAAGTTCTTTGGTAAACTGCAGAACATCCATTGCCCTCTCATAGGACAAATAATCACCTTACAGTGACAAAGTTTTCCAACTAGTCTTGTTTGGTTTCTACTGATTTCATTTTATATATTATTTTCAGGATAATCAACACTCTTCATTAAATTATTACCTTCACAGGTCACTGTTGTAAAAATATTATTCTAGACTTATGTAGGTATTTAAGAGAAATATCAGGTATATTGTTTTAAACTGGTACTTTGGCAGAAACAAAATTTCCCAGAAACAAATTGTACCTGAAATAATGACAAGTTTAGTTCTAAAAATAAAAGCATGAAAATGTGTAGTGATGCAAAATATATAGAAGAAGGATCTTATAGGCAAAGATGTATAATTTTATTCGAAAAGGGTATGGGGGAAGCAGAGAGAAGAGGGTCACATAAATGCATTAATTTGATTTGATCGTTGCTACTCCAAGCTAGGATGGGAATCCAAATGGGAAAGCACCCACAGAGAGACACACATCTCTCAAATCTACATCTTAATATCTTCTTTTGCCCCCAACCAACCACACAAATCACATCACTACTTCATATCTCCATATATTCCACCAACACGTACAATGGCTTCCCGTTCAAACGCTCACGACCCTGTCACGTATTCCCAATAAATCATTAACAAACATCACTCCACACACAACAACTACTAATTCACAAAACCTCTTTTAAGCTGAACGAAAATTACAAAACACTTCTACAACAACGAAGACAAATCATAGTCCACAAGGGACCAGCTTTCAATTTAAAACATACATAAAGGTACCGAAAGAAAATAAAGTGCATCAGATATTTTCCTATTTTCCTAGGCAACCAAACAAAATTAAATGGAAATCAAACCTACCATGCCAAAGTAGGCTTGCAGCTAGCAAGCAGTAGTCTAAGAAATACAGAAACGTGACAAGGTCATATTCAAATGTTGAGTCATCTCTCTCCTATAAGTGAGTGAGTCCTATCTGATATTTATTAGGAGAGATAAGGATACAAGATTTGAACATGACCTGACATGTAGATGAGATGATCCATCCCCAAACAAGATATTTAGAAAATCCAAAATATACATACCTTCAATTCCGGTAATTCAATTACACATGCACACTCCACTACTTCTGCTCCCACACGTTCTAAATCACAGCAAACACATCAATGTAATCAAAATCCAAAAATGAAATTAACTTGGGGAAATAAAGATGTTTAAACTGAGGTGCTTGAGCTGAAGTGCAGCTAAAAGTGAATTCGTGATCCTAAGGAATTCAAATTCAATATATGATCAACACTGGTATCTACTTATCCGTTAAAGGATTTTGGTCAGTTAATAAAATGAATCTCTTTATACATGATTGGAAGTAAAAGCATGACTCGTAAACATACACACTATTATTCCTAATTTGCATACTTTAGAGCGTGTTTAATTTATTGGTAGCATGTGAGAGGAAGAGTTGAGCTGAATATCCGTTGGAATATTTCTAATGGAAATTCAAACACAACTTTAATTTAATACCTTTAGGTTTTTCCTTTCTATGTCAAAATGATAAATAGGAGTCAGTCGCAGGGAAACAAATCCCTGCTGACAAAAGATAGCCAGAAACAAATGAACTACAGAAAAAGATATTGGGGCCTGAGCAACTTTCAATGTTGCAGTTGAACAAATTAATAGATCATCAACATGTAAAACAATGTCATGTTCTGATCAAATAAATGTCCATCAATGTTACAATAAATGTCCATTTATGACAAGATTTGCTCACAGGGACTCACCTAGCAAATCCATAGCTGCACAGAGTGTTCCTCCCGTTGCAATCAAATCATCAACCACTAAAGCACGCTCACCAGGTTCAACAGCTCCAACATGCATCTCAATACAGTCCCTTCCATATTCCAGAATATATTCTTGAGAAATAACTTTTCCTGGCATTGAGGTAAGTTTTTGTTAGAATAAAACTAGAACATAAACATTTCATAGTAACAATCTCAGCCAAACCTTGACAAAGCTGGAGTAACATTTCAAGAGCAATTTATTGAAGCACATATTCAAAATTTGTTCCAATTTAAATATAAGAGCCTGAAGGGTTATATAAAAAGAAAAAAAGATACAGAACGAAAAAGGGTAATTAAGAGGGTAAAAGGTCGAAAAGACCACAGATGGGCGAAATAATTGTTTTCGAAGACTGCACATTCATCATTAATCAATACTACACTTTTGTAGTGGGAAAATGGGAAAAAGATCACAAAGAAACTATGGACATTAATCAGGACGAGTTTCGCATATATAGATAACAGAAACTGCATAATTTTAGATTTACCATCTAGATTTGCAAGGTCCAAACACAACAAACAAATACTTTCTTAAATATACTAAGCATCAGTACATGCCAAGTAGGTTGGTGAAACCATGAATCGATGTTGAACCGATTGAGAAATGTTTAAAAAAATTTAAAATTAGGAAAGCAACAGATTAAGTACTGAACAAAATATAGAAACATAATTTCCTGGCGAGAACATTAATCATAACATTGTAATAGTGATACAATCAACACGGTAATGAAAGTAAGATATTTTTTTTAAAATAGGTTCTAAATCATACCAGGCAACTTCTTTGGTTTCCTCAATGGAACAAACTTGGCGCCTATAGCCAGTGCAATGGGAGGACCAAAAATAAAACCTCGAGCTTCAATTCCTACATAACATAATTATTGATCAGAACGCAATATAATGGACAATAATACATGCCCTATTGCAGATGACATGTAGTTCAACACCATCAAGGAACCGTGTATTAGTAACAGTGTGCTACATTACTTGCTAAACACGAAAAGATCAAATGATGTAAGAAAATTTGACCATTTATGATCCGAAATTTGCTTTGAAGTGTACAATTTTAAATGTTAGTATCATCATCTTCACAATTTGTCACTAAATAACATGAATTGGACAAACGATCTATAATGCATAGAGAATGTGAACATCAAGGATGTAAGAATTTGACTAAAAATATACAATCTAAACCCAAACAATGCAAGCAAGCTTATTCAAGCATGCTCACTTCAACACTCCCCCACCCACCACTCCAATTAAAAAAAAGAGAAAAGAAATAAAAATAAATAAATAACAGTGGAGGGAATCATCAAAATCACCCTATTCTCAAACAGAAGCAAACACCCAAAAGTCGAAAACAATAGCAACAGATTTAATATACAACGATGCCAGTTGCTAAAGGACCCATTAAACAGTTACCAATCCACAATAATGCGAATTGGTAAAATTCTACATCTCATACTGGACTCTATAATTGAAAAGAAGCTTCTGGAAATGTCTCAGATATATATATATATATATAGACACAGACACGCTAAAAAAGCCAAATAAGCACACAAGGACAAATCCTAATGCACATGAAAAGAGACAAGTGACACCCAACCCGATTGCATTGTGTTTCATTTTCTAATCATACATAAAGAACTGAAACCGGTGCAAAGGACCTACCAGCAATTCAGATTTCAATTTACCCTTGAACTGTACAGAAAATCGGACAGTGATAAATGGGACCTCCAATCTAATATTTGTTCAAACACAAAAAAACCGCATGCATTACAACAACATCCATCCAAGGCACCAAATTAGACAGAACAGAACCCAACACATGATAGCCCCAGTTTCATAGCTTCCATACCATGTTCTCCGCAACATATCACACTAAACCACCCTCCAGCATATCTGGTGATGTCGGGGGGAAAAGTTTAAAGCAGAAAAAAGCTGCAACAACGCAACACACAGAGGGTACAAAAGCGAGAAAACCAAGCACGACGCACAGTGGCATAGTACAGAACTAGTAGCAGTTCCTCACTTGCACCTTAACAGTGACACTGGTTTAGTGACGTAGAAAGGAACAGGAAAGTGACACGGGATAGAGCAAAAAAATTAAGTAAATACTAAACAAAAAATACGAGTGAATTGAGGAACCCACAAATAAAAGGAAACAGTAAAATGGAGGAAAAATGAAAGAGGGAGTTGAAACATGCGTCATGGGGGTCCACTTTGCACAAGTTGGAAGCCATCACCAATGGTTGTTGTGCTCCATGCAAATTGAATCCAGCCACATCTCCACGAACAACAGAATTTGAGATTTCAGAATGGTAATCAGTGCGTTGAATCGGAAGCATGGGTACACTTCCGTGATCCATTTCCCATTCTTTTATCTTCTTTTTCTAAATTAAGCTTCTATTTTATCTTTCATCATTATCTTCTAATGGATAATACACAACCACATTGTACACAAAAATTAGTTGGATATATTATGCAATTAAATCGACAATTATTTAAATGTTGTTTAACACACAGTTGGTTACATTATTAATAAAGAGAGGGAACAGTTAGAAAGTTGTGTGAAGGATTTGTGGACAAAGAAATGGTTATAATAAGATGAAAGGGTTCAGACTTCGGATTTGATATTTCTGACAGGTAGGGCTCATAAATATTTTACTCAGACTTAATGGCCTTTTTTTCTTCTATATAATAAACCCGTTGGGTAGGTATCCCTTGAAAATCTTGAGCACTAAAAAACGATAAATCTGGATCTGAGACTGGAGAAAGTGAAATTGAAAGACTGTTAATTTGTATATTCGTCTCTAAATTACATTATATTGCTGTGATTCTTCTCGTAATTCAAATTTGAGCAAGAGATGTCTAGATGAAATTCTTTATAAGAATTTATAAAATGAAAAATAATAATCAAAATAACTTTATTATTACACACTCTCATAATTTTTTTTAATTTCTGTATGAATTAATTTTAACTTGTGAAACAAAAACAATTTTATTTTATACACGTATGTTTTAATTTTTTTTTTTAAGAAAATCATTCAGACATTCTAAAACAGATAAAGAAAAACTGAAAGAGGTAACGAACAATTCTTAGAATGCAGAAGATAGCCACTGAAGGAATGTGCAATTTAGATGAAGTAAGGTATAACGAGATTGCTGTCAAAGCCAATCTTGTATCGGAACAAGTATTTTCTGTACCCAATAACAATACTTGTTTTAAAAATATAGGATAACAGCAACAAGATTGTTGAAAATTCCAAGAAGAATGAATGTGATCCTAAATTCTAAGAAGGAAAAAATATGTTACTCTTAGTAGAAATTCCATAGCAATGGAGAACCTCTAATACTTCTGGAATTATGTTTTCTCTAGTTTTTTAAAAAAAACACAACTTTTAGAAACCATCGCTCACATCTAACTTTAAAATAAAATAAATAGCACCTCTCTTGTATTTAAATGATAATTATTTTCTTATATATTTTTCTTTATAAAGTAACACTCTATCTCTTATATTTTTTTAAAATATAATATTTATTATAACTTAAATAAAATATATGAAAAATAAAAAGTAGTAGGTACTACCGATATTTTACATGTTTTTCTATGTTTCTCTTTAATTAAATATCTTTAACTAGTGTAATTTTTTACTGAACTTTTTTTCTTTGTTTGAAAAAAAAAACAAACAGAACCTAGTAAAATGAAAGATGTTCAAAAGAGAAAATGAGAATAAAAATAAGTAAAAATTAATACAGTAAGTAGTTTAAAATTACTTGTTTCTCTAAAGTGTCTCTTACCTTAATTTCAAGTTTACCCATTCTCTAAAACCAAAGAAAACCAACCTAAAGAAATCAGGCAATCATTTTCAGCCGTTGATCATGTTTTGATATCCATGTCAAAAGCAGCAGTTAGAGTGGAGATGTCCATTTCTTCCACTAGCCAACATAGTCAAACCAAAAAACCAACTCTCAGAACCCACAGTGACTTCCATTCCATGATGTCCCTTAAAACCAGTCAAAAGCACAACCACAAAACACACCATTACTGCATACTCTCCCCAAATTTCTCTTCACCATGGACACCACCACCCTCTTCAAGCTAACCCATACACCAAAAATCAAATCAACTCTTTCAATGTTGATCCATTTTTATTTTTTTCCTCAAAGTAAAAGAACAACAGCCCTTTTTTTTTCCTTTTGTTTACCTGCAACGACAGAAATGTTTTTGCCCTTGTATCGCTCAACGAACAAATCAATTGTGTCCTTAAATGCTTTGGGATCGAGCAGTAGAGTAGTAATGTCTTGGAACATAATACCTGTCATTGCAACCAAACAAACAATTAGAAGGGAAAATAAAAGTTAGAAAAGAAAAAAAAAAACAGAAACCTCTCAAGCCTATCTAGCTTTTTAGAAACTGGAAAACGGAACTGAAACAAAACTTGAGCGAATCCAACGTTGTTTGGTTTCTTAGTCCAAAATAAAAACATAAAAAAAAAAGAGAGAAGATTAAAAAGGGACAAAAGGAACCGGATTTGGGGAAATTTGGGACTACTCGAATCTTAGTTTTGATGCCATGAAGACGAGGTTCCTGGTCTTTGTAAGCCGACATTGTACATATAAGTGGGGAAGTGAGTTTGAGTAGAGTACAGGGAAGAATGGGAAAGGAACACAAGAAAGAGAAGAACAAGACCAGGATATTTATAGAGAGAGAGAGAGAGAGAGAGAGTGCGTTGGCAAAGATACACACATCTACCAAGCAAATTGTGTGCAAGATGAGAATATTCAAAATATTTTGTAACACATTCGGATTCAAATTAAGTTACAAGAATTGTAAAATTTAATCAAAAAATTGCTTCGATATTAATTGACGTCGCTGTTTGTTCTACTGTGTGGCGAAACTCTCAAATAAGATTGCGATCTTTTAAAAAAATGCACACACTATTGTTAGGATTTATTCAGGGTACAAAAGGATTTTAAAATTCGATAGTCATTGTCCAGAGAGGAATGGTGTATATAAAAGCATATAATATATGCTGTGGGATTTTTCTATTTATCTTTCATCCTGTAAAGTATTGCCTATAATGAATGAATATCTACCATCTAAAAAAATATAACAAATAAGTCTCACGTTTATTCGATGAAATGAAAAACCTTAAAAGTGCTTTTTATTTTGTAGTCAACATAATACTAATTATTATTTTTTACTTAATCCAACCAATTACTTTGTCAGATGTATATCCATATTTATACAACAGCTGTTCGCCTAATTATTTTTCTGTTATATTCACTCCTTATCACTTAACTTCCCCTATTCCTTAATACTGTTAGTTTAATTTTTGTTGTATAGGTGAAATGTAGTTTTAATTTATAACTTTTGTGTCATTTTTGTAATATTTTTAGTTACATTAACTAAAAATTATATCATGCAAGTATTTATCTAATTAATATATATATATATACAACTAATTATATAGTTTCTTAAAATATATCTCTTTTTATATTATAATTTTATATTTACATATTTTAAAATAAAATATAAAAACAACATAAACACATTCCATCAATTCAGAGTAGAATTCTATCACCTACAAAATCATATGTTATTGTGTAATACACGATCATCACACAAATTAAAGAAACAAACACAACACAAACAATAAAGTTAGCAATTTTTAAAAACTTCAAATCACACACTTAAATTTCACCACTTTTCATACAATTTAATAAAGAAATCAAGTGTATATAAATAATTCATAATCCATATTATTCATGTCAGCAATTCATTGACAAACATACACAAACATTTGACTCTACTTTTGGAAGACTTGTACATTAACTTACACTCACAGATCTGCACTTGTCATACTATCTCATTGTAAAATCCACACAGATATGCACATATTAATCTCAATATCAAATACACCACATGAACAGGTTAAAACTTCAACTGACTTTCTACTCATATCATTTGCAACTACATTTACTTTCCATGGATGGTACATTAATTGGAATATCAAAATTCATCAAAATCCTATTCATCTTCTTTATTTCATGTTTCATTCTTTTATGACCAAATAAATATTCTAGACTTTCACGATCACTAAACACATGAAAGTGAGCTCCCTATCATTAATGTGTTCATATCTTCAAAGTAAACACCATAACTGCTAACTTTAATCATAAGTATAGTATAATTTCTCTCATAAATTTTGAGTTGCCTTGAAGCATAGACCACTATTTTCTTCTCATACATCAAAACATAACTCAATCACTGGTGGAAGGCATCATAGTAAACCTCAAAAGATTTCTTTGTAATAAGAATTACAAACAGTAAAGCACTAGTTATTCTTTTATTCAATTCTATAAAACTCTACTTACACCTACCAGTCCAAGTAAAAGATTGATCATTGCAAGTTAATTGTGTTAAAGGTGTTACTACCCTAGAAAATTTTCAATGAACCTCTGATATTAGCCAATTAAACCCACAAAATTCTTTATCTCGGTAACTGTCTTAAGGCGTTCCATTCAAACATTATTTCCATCTTAGTTGGATCCCCTGATATTCCCTTAGCTGACATCATATGCCATAAGAAGTTCACTTCCTTCAACCAGAACTCCCACTTAGAGAACTTAACATACAATTGTTTTCTTCCTTAAAATCTCCAACATTGTCCTCAAATGTTTCTCTAACAACTTCCTAACTTGTTTCTTTGGTTCAATCAACTCAATTGGGGTCATTATGTAAGTTATCATCGTTAGGATAACGAGTTTTTATCAATATGCGAGGAATCGATATTTAGGAGACTATCTTAATAATTTTATATGTGAGAAATCGTTATGAATGAATTTTATATGACCATCAATATCAATTAAAAGATAGAATATTATTATACTTTTCAAAATACAAAAGAGTGAGAAGGATGAATCCCAATCCCAAATTTCTCAATTGAATCAAACAACTCTTTACTTTGCTTTATTTACATTATTGCAATCATATACAATAAACATCCTACAAACTTTTACTTAAGTGAATCTTATACCTAAGAATTCAACTGTTCCTTGTGGGTTCGAAATTCGTCTTTAGGGACAAATTATTACTTATAACACGATACATTTGCTGTAAAATAGTCATCAAGTTTTTTATATCGTTGTCGAGGAACACTTTTAATTTTGTTAGTACAAATCCCTAAATATTTTGAATATTTTAATTGTTTTTGTTTATTGTTTTTATTTTATTTTATTTTATTTTAATTGCATAGTCGTTTCATTTTAGTCTCAGATTTAGTTTGAATTTATTTTATTTGTTTTCATTTTTAATTTAAAAAAAAGTTTATTTTGTTTATTGCTAGTGTATCCTTGTGCTAATCCTTGAGTGAGTTGTCTTATATGATATTAAGAGGTGAAGTTCCCAAAGACCAATTATTATTTGAATTAGAGATTTAAAACGCAACTAGAAGAAACAAATAGACAAAGAGAAAAGGAAAGTAACGAGACACTATAGAAGAATCCTCAACCATGTCTTCATTTCCCATTAATATTTTTCAAAAAGAGAGTATCATGGATGAAGAGCAAGCACCACCTCATAGGGAACACTTGGAGATTATTGATAAGTGTTAGATTTTAGTAATATTTCATATTAAATTATGTAGAGGAAAATAATTTACAAAGATTTTTTTCCATTATCTCGCTACATCAAAGCAAAGTCTGATATTTTTATGCTCAGGCAAGGACCAGATGAAGCCTTTTGTGAGACATGGGAGAGATTTAAAATGATGATGAGAAAATGCCTAAATCAATGGGTTTGAAGACAATGATCAATTGAGAATCTTTCATAATGGTCTCAGATCTAATACCAAAATGCTTCTAGATGTTGCAGTTGTTGGCACAATGATGGTTGTTGATGTAGAACAGGCGACAAAGATTATTGATGCATTGATATCAACAGATTATCAAGCCCAACATGATAGACAAGGTATTCAGAAGAAAAGGGTTGTTAGAGTTGAGTACTTCAGATGCACTCCTGGCTTATAATAAAATTCTGACACAACAACTTGAAGCATTAATTGCACAAATGGTTAATTGCCACAACAATTACAAGATGTTCAATCTTCTCAGAGTCATAGTCAACCAATAAAGTGTGATTGTTGCGAAGGTGATCATCCCAATGGTCACTCTTCTTATCAAAATAATTCATCTGATGCAAAAGTAAATTATATGGGCAACTAAGGAAGGCAAAGTGGTCTCTCCAACAATAATAATTATTCTCAAGGTTGGATAAGTAATCAAAATCAAAAACTTTGGGTGGAAACAATATAGTGGTTCATTCAACAAGCAAGACCCTTTCCAACAACAACAACCCCTATGTCCTTCAGTTCCTGAAAGACAGAACAAATTTGAAGATACCTTGGAAAAATTCATGAAAGCTACTATGGTCAGCTAAGAGAATAATATGATGATAATAAGAAATTTTAGAAACGTAGCTGAGACATATTGCCAAACAATTAGCAGAAAGACAAAGTGGTCAGTTTTCAGCCAACAGAGACTAACCCAAAGGAACAGAGTAATATAATTACCACTAAAAGTGGTAAAATAGCAGAAGAAGGGGATGATGATAAATTAGTTGATGAAAAAGAAAGAAAAAATGAGACTAAGAGAGAGATGAGATGGAGAGGGAGAAGAATAGGATTGAGGAGGAAAAAAAGAAAAAAGACAGCAAAATAGTAAAAATAAGGAGAGAGATATACCTTTAAAAGATTTACCATATCCTCATGCTCCGCAAAAAAAGATAAAGAGAGACCATTTTTTTATAATTTGCATTCTAATATTTCTTTTGCAGAGGCTCTGATGCAAAGGCCAACTTGTGAAAAAAAACTATGAAGGAGTTGGCAACAAAAGAGAAGAGCTTCATTGATGAAAAAAATATAAAGTTAGAGGGCAGTGCTATCATTCAGAAAAATTTGCCACTAAAATCTAAAGATCTAAAAAGGTTAACTATCCTAGTAATCATAGGTGCTTTATATGTGGACAAGGTTTTATTGGATTTAGGGGCAAGTATAAATGTAATGTCTTTAGGTATGCTGAAGAAAATAGGTGATTTGGAGATTAAACCCATCAAAATGACATTATAGTTAGCTGGTAGAGTAACCAAGTATCCATATGGTGTGATTGAAGATGTTCTTGTTAAGGTGGATAAATTCATATTTCCTGTGGATTTTTTTATGATGGACATGGAAGAAGATAAGGAGGTTCCTTGATTTTTAGCAAATCTTTCATGAAAACTACCAAAATTAATAATTGATGTTGATAAGGGAAAACTTAAAGTAAGAGCTCAAGATGATAAAGTAACTTTTAATTTTTTTATGGTTTAAAATTTTTTAATGCAAGACATGAATGCTTACAAAGAGATACAACAAAGGAACTCTTTCCTGACACTAAAGATAAATTGGACCTCTCAAATTTACATTCTTGCAATCATACACAACAAACATCCTACAAAATTTTACTTATTGTCTTCTACTTAATGAATCTTATACTTGAGAATTCAATTGTTCCTTGTGAGTTCGAAATACGTCCTTAGGACAAATTATTACTTCTGACACGGTACATTTGTTGTAAAATAGTCATCATCACTATACAAGATACATTGTATACTAAACCTTTGCTCCTATCCAAGCAATTACCTTGCTTGCTAATTCTCAATAACTTCTTTTATTCAAGAAATCACATCTAACACATAAATTAAAAGATTTTCAATTAAATATAATTAAAATTTCACATAAAATTTAATAAAAAATAATAACAATAGTAAATCACTCTTTCAAAAGCAAAAATCAAAATTGAAGTTTTTTAGCTTGAGAGAAAATGGATCTCGTCTTAGCGAAGATCTTGTCGCTTGAGCAAAAATGAACCCAAAAGCATCCCAAAATTTCACCTCATCTTCACTTGAGCGAGAACCCTCTCGCTTGAACGAAAATCCCTTAATTGAGCGAAAGATGCATAACAAAAAGTAATCAAAACTGATTTCTTTAAGATTTCACCAAAAATTTATATTCAAACTTCAATTTTTAAAAACCTATCATACCAAAATAATATCACTTTGCTTGAAGTTGTACATGTACTCTTATTTAACTCCTATGTCAACTTATATATATAAGTATTTATGATTTCTAAACCAAATTCATTCAGATTCAACATCTAGATTCAAACAACCAATATTCATCAATCTTTACATTCAAATTATTCATAATACAATTCAAAAATATTTAATGGCTTGTTCATATCACAATTAACATATAATTGACCAAATTCACAAAATATATACTTTCAAATTCAATCTAAAACACATGATAATTTACTTGAAACAATCATGTAATAAAAATTGAAATTGGTCACATCTTATAATTTAAGATTCAATTAAAAATAAAACTAACTTCCCATAGGAAAATGTTTTAATATTCATTAAAAAAAAAAAAAAACCTTCGTGACCTCTCCCGCTGTCTCTAATATTATCTTTAATTAAACATACGTTTTGTGTTTGAAAGAATGAAATAAAAGTTCATGATCATAACAGTAAAAAGGTTGTTTGTTTTCAATCTGGTTCCAACATCATTTTCTCTCTCTAAAAACAACAAATTTAGAAAGAAATAAAGTTTGCAAGGGAAAGTTCGACAATAGATAAAAAGGTGACTCTTCTAATTATACATAGTATAATATTAACTTATAAAATGTACATTTGTATATTTCAGTTTTTTTTCTTTTGTCTGAATATATTGAATTTACAGACATTTTTTTTTCTGTGTTCATATTTTTTTAATCTTATTTTAATTAATTAGAATTTAATTTTTCTATTAATTTTAATTTGTATATTACTTAAATAAATTATATGTATTATCTTTTATACTTGATGTATATAATTTATAGTTTGAAAAAATAATATAAATTAATGATTTACGTGAAAAAAAATTACTACAATATAAACTAGTAAAAAAAAATAGTAATAAGTGCAAATTTGTTTTTAAAAGAAGAGTGGTTTATGTGTACAATTTTGTTATTGTTACATACTTAATAAAAATAATTATAAATATAGAATGTTGTAATTTTAAAATATAATTAAAAATAAAATAAAACACATAAAATGGGCACATGGTAAATAAAAATGATGAAAACACAAAATAATGATACAGTTTCATAGTTATTGCGGGTAGTTACAATCATTGGTAAGCTGTGGTTCAATGATATTCCAAAATAATAATTTATTTATTTTTGTGTCATAAAGGGTACTTTCCATGTCAACAAAATGGGAATTGGTGTTTTTTTTTTACTATTTTGGAATCACTAATAATGATATTTAGCTATTAACAAATAGAAATATTTTACTGATTATGTAAAACTACCAAAAATTTGTGTAAACACGTGTAAGCAATCACTTCAACGAATTCTTGGAAGATCTCGAAATCATCCTCTATAGTAAGAGTTGAATCCCTGTTTATCTTTCTCAACTGTATACCACTAGTAAGTTGCACGGGATTATTTAAAAAAAATATAAATTACAATATTAAAAAAAAGAATTATATTCATTACGATTTAGAAAATATTATATTCGTTAAACTGGTGAAGCTCACTCACACATCAATGATTGCAAAAGATAATTTTTTTTTCGATTAATAAAAATTAGAAATAGATACAATTAGAAAAAAAAAAGCTAATTTCAAAATGCGAATTATATAAATTATGCCGATGACATTAATATACAAATTATAGTAAAAATAAATAAACATTTAAAATTAAATTTTTTCTGCGTATTAAATAAATATCCTCCAAATATTATTATAAAAAAGTAATTTAAAAAACATTAAAATATTTATTGAAGTTCTAATGCAAATATAAATGTTGATCAAATATATAATATTGATTCATATAAATGTGGGTTTGAACCGAAACAACTATTTGGTGTTGAGCATATCAGATACTTTTGCAATAAATAATAAAATAATAAAAATATCATTCCTATTAAGGTGCTTAAAACGTAACGACAATTAAACAATATGAAAGTGCTAATAACTCATATAAATATGCACTAAAAAGGCATTTCGTATTTAGCATATAGAAAAAAAATGGCAATATCTTATTAATAAAGCAAGAAATGAATATAAACAAAAAGAAAAAAAAATCATGAATATGATGAGTACATTACGATATATTTAAAATTATCAACATACGAAGATGTGTACTTCTAAAATGCATCCCACAAAGTATGTGAAAAAACATGAACAATTTAAATGTTTGATGAGTAAGTTTTTTTTTTATGTAATTTTATGTACTGAAAGGTATACAGTATTGACCAAATAAAATTATGCCAGCACAATACCAAGAAGTAAGAAAATGAATGGAGAAAAGCATAACAAAAATATTATGCAGATAAAAAGCACACTATCAAAAAGATTTGGTTATGACTCTACAACTAAAAAACATAAAAAGTAAATCAAAAATTTTAGTGACAATAAATAATTAGTTGCTATAGTGACTAAATTAGATACAATTTTATAGACTAAAAAATTTATGATTTTTAAATTAGTTTCTATTATTGTTAAATGGTTTTTAAATTGATATCTAATTAATAACTAAAGTTTTTGCTACCAAATTTAGGAACTAAATAATTGAAACCAATTTTTTTAATGTCTAAAATGGTCTCTAATTTAGTTATTATAACAACTAATCATTTTTTTTTATCTAAAATTGGTTTCTATTTCATGTTTTTTATTAGAGTTAAGTGCTCCTTTTATATTACAAAATTACATTCAACGTTTCCGTGGTACTTACAAATCAAGTTATAATTCTTGGAAGTAATAAGAATAAGAATTAATAAAAAAAACAAAAATTTGTAAATGTCCATTATGGAAATTACTATGATCTGTTTCGATTCAACCTTATAAAGTTCCTCATTGCACATGTTTATGAGTATATATATATAGATAGAGAGAGAATTTTTATATGTTTATCGATCCCTCTTCAAATTAGAAATAAATATTTAGCATTCCAAACTTGGTACACATGAGCAAGAGGTTTAATGTAGATATCTTGAGCTTGAAAAACAAAAGCTATAAGAAGAAGCTTGATAAGATTTTCATTTATTTTCTCTTGAATGATGTCAGTTTATCTCAATATGTCTAGTTATTTTGCAAAAGACTTGGTTGACAGTGATTTAAATGACAAATCAATTATCACACTACAAAAGAGTTTGTTGAAAAAAATCGTAAAAAAAATAAGTGAACTATTGTATTTCACATGTATTATAACAAGAACTCATTCAACTTGGAATGTATTTTTTGAATATAATTTATTATTTTTTAGAGTTTTAATATATTATAGAATGAACATAGATAAGAAAACCAATAAGAGATGTTATGTTGCTCTGAGAGGAGGAGATGTATGGGATCTTGATTAATTTATCCATGGAGGTGAAAATGAAATATGTGTAGAGATGAGGAAAGAGGAAAATTGGAGGGAAGGGAAAAGGAAGGTTAATTTTAGAGTTTTGTTGATCTAGCATAATGAATGGATTTAAAAGTTAAGGTGAACCCAAGTGTAATTCCATGTTTGCCTGCATAAGTTTGGACGAACATACATAAATATAGAAAGAGTGTGAGAGGATAGTGGACCCAGCACGAAAGCAAAGCATTTGTGGTGGTTGAGAAAATATTAACATGGCGAATGATGATGCACGCCACAACTTTACTTTATATCTATCCATCTTATATGTCTTATACTACTTCTCATCTCCCACTCCTATCGTGGCTAACCATCACCCATCATTCCATTTCCATAACACTCCAACCTCACTACAAAAATAATACCATATTTCCAAAGGACGCTAATGATGCGACGCTGAATATAATCATAAGAAGATCTTCACAAAATATTCAATGCAAGATTTTAGTTCTAGATTCCTAAGCATTTTAAAGGAGCATCCAATGTTTATATATATCATGCAAACTTCACTCCATTCTGCACATTTTCTTTTTCCCAAAAGGTTACCTTAAGCCTACCTACCTACCTACACTTCCACTGCACCTGCTCCTTCTGTTCTCTCTGCTTGCTTGCGTGCGTCCCTGCACTGTGCTTATCACTGCCACATTCTTATTTCATTTTATTTATCTAATCAAAACTCCAATCCATCGCTTTTTTTTTTTTTTTTTACCAAAATTATAAACTTTATACACGTTATTACAAGTCATTCGTTTAGGACATGTTATAATACATTAATAAATATAAATTTTATCTTAAAAACCTTACAGAATAATACTATTTTTTAATATTAAAAACCCATACAGATTAGATGAATAACGAGGGTAAATTTGAAAATAATACCTGCTGATGTAGTTTTTCCTTTACATGATAATATTTACTATTCACAGGTATATCCTCTCCTTCTTTTTTCTCCAAAATCCTGGATCTAAACCATTAATGTCCTCTCACTTTTTGCATTCTAAACCATAAAAACAAACAGAGTTTATCTTAATAAACAATTATTAATTTTATCAACTCATTCATTATCCAACCATCCATAAATATAATTTCAAATACAACTTTAAAGATCCATATAATTAATAAAATATTGAAATATGTAGAAGATTCCAAAATTGTAAGCAATAGGAGAAATTATTTTACCAAAAGATTGAAATGGTGATAGGAAAAACTCTGGTATAAGCAATAAAACTCACACCGACAGAGAGTGGAAGGTGAGTTGGAGAATGGGTTGAATCGAAAGTAAAAAATACAAGTGAGAAAAGATATAGTAGTTGTTTATGAGAAAAGTACAAAAGATAGAAGGAGTGAAAGATCTTAAATTTTGCAGAAGGATACAAGATAAGAGAAAGCGCATGGAATAGAATATAAAATAAAATGGATTTGATTTATGCAAGTTGAAGAAGAAGATGTTGCAAATTGCAGTGGGGAGGCTTTAATAGTTGACTATGGTCGGCCATGTTACTGATTTTTGTTCTTAAAATAAGAGCCCTTCATATCAGAAACCAGGTATGTATGTGTGAACCCAATTCCCACTTCATCTTTTCATCGAAAAAAGCTTCTTCCTCTGTTCCTTCTATACTTTTCTGCACTATTTTATGAATATGACATCCAATTTTACTGCTACCAACGAAGAGCCTTTAAGAAATTCTTACTCAGGGACAATCAAAAAATATATTTAAATTAGTGATGGAAGATGTTTTAACTGTCTTTTTCTTTATTATATTATTTGACCTCACTTCCCGAGTAAAATTGTCGATCAAAAAATCTGATTGGAAAAAATATTTTACTGAAAATTATTATTTATGATTTTTTTTTAGAGAAATGACAGAGCATATTAGTTTTATCCCTTGTTAGATTTCTAAAGATGCGTCTCGTCAAGCTGTATCGTCACTTCAAAAATAGATTTAATATCTCGGCTCCTTTTCTTAACTAGAGACAAAGTTCGTGGGTCACCGAACACCATGTTAAAACAAAAAAACAAATCTCATTTTTCTTTTATAAAATTAATTTAAATAGATAAATTTGTGTTATGTTAGAATCTAGAAAATAACTCTAGATTAAAAATGGTATAATTTAAATGTTACTTAAATATTTTATTGTTAAAATAAAAAAAATTATAAATACAAAATTCAGTTATTCAGTTTTCATTTTTAAAAAATTAATATTTTTCTAAAAACTTCTATTTTCTTTTTCTTTTTCTTTTCTCTAAGATTCAAACCTCCTCTTTCGTCAGTTTGACGATCAAAGTTCATTATTAGATTCATGACAGTAAATACTACAATACTGTTCGATTAGAATATTTGATAAAGTAAGTTTATGTTTGATCTTCTTTTTGAGTCAAATTCTAAAATTGTTAGGTTTGTAGCTATCTAGACTTTGCATGCGAATCTTTTAGCTTCGTGGTTAATCTCTGGTATCTCAAGGTTCTAGTGATATAGTTATATTTTTTATCAGGACTCTGTGGTGTATGCAAGCTATCCTTGAGCTTTTGGATAGATTGGGAGCTCTTAGTTTTAAATTTCAGGTAAGGGAATGTAGTTTTAAATTTCCAATAGAACCCTAGCTAGAAGATCTAGATGTGGGAGTAACATGGTCACCAATCTCAAAATTTCCTTGCAGGACTGCTTGTTTTTTAGTGTATTAGAATTTGATTGAGATTAGAATGTGAAATTGTAGATATGGTAGATGTTATAAAATTATAATGTTTTTTATTTGAATGGGTAAATAGATGTATTTAACTAAATTGATGAATCACTTAAAGGATAATGTTGTTCAATATGGTTGTTTTGATGTTGATTTAGAGTAATTATCCAACTCTACCAGAGAATTTGTTACTTTGGTTGAGTATATTTGATAAAATAACAATTTGAATAAAAATATGAGGTACTCTCGGGTCCATTTTCACTCAAACGAGATGGGATCTCGTTTAAGCAAAAATGGGATAATTTTTTAGAAACTTTCTTGTCCATTTTTGCTTAAAAGAGATGGGATTTCATTTAAGCGAAAATGGGAAAATTCTAGGTGCACGCTGGTTCATTTTCGCTCAAACAATTTTATTTTTTTTGCTCAAGCCATTTTTTTAAAAGCCTAGTTTATTATTGCTTATTGTTGTTAAATGAATTTTGAGATATATTTGGATTGTTTAGAAATTTTAAAATATAATGTGATTGAATGGTGTATTGATGTGTTAAATGAAGTATGCATTGAGGTGAAACTGTGATCAAGACAATATTTTCAGAAAAGGAAATACCGCGTTGAGATTTTATTAGGGTGTATTGATTTATGAGTATCTTGTGAATGAGACGATCCGACTCTACTGATATAATTAAATCATATAAATGAAGTTATTCAGTTGGTGAAAATCAAAGGAGGTTCATTTGATTGAGTTTGAGGTTTAAAATAATTGATCAAAGCAGATCATGTGAATTTACCTTGTCATATGAGATGATGAGATAATGAGATATTGAGAGGATTATGCGCATGACTGTGTGGATTCGTAATGAGTAGTATGGCAGGTGCAAGTATCTAGATGCTAATTTCAATACACGAGTCTTCCGAAAGTAAAGTCAAGTGTTTGAGTATGTGAGTTAGTAGAAATTTGGCAAGAGTAATGTGGAAGATGAATGTGATAGACACTTGATGATTTTGTGCAAATTATGAGAATTTGGTGGATTATGCTTGTTATTGAAAGTCAAATTTATATTAGACTTCTTAAAAATAGCTAGCTTACCTTATGTTTTGTTTTTGTATTTGTTTTCTTTAATATGTGATGATCGCGTTAATTTACACGGGATCAGAGGACGAGGTTTCAAGTGATAGGGCTTCTCAGTGAGCAACCAGAGGAACAAATGTTTTTGTTTAAATGTTTTGTTTTTAATCCGTTGTGTATATATTAAAATCCCTATGAAGAGGGATATATTTTGAGATATAATATGAAATAATTGTATATGTTTATATGTTAATTGTATATTGCTTGCATATTATTTATTAAATATGGATAAAAATAGGAATGTTACATGTTCAAAATTAAAATATACTAATAATTATATATTTGCACTTATCGTACTGTCTCAGTGTGAAATCCATACAACTATTCACATAGTAATCTCAATATCATATAATAGGTCAAGTTAGTTATCTTTCAAGGAACTGACCCATTCATATGAATCTCTTTCAACTATCACCAATTGAACGTAACTTTATTTATATGATTCCATTATTTCATTGGAGTCACGATACCTCCTTCTAGACGAATCCCTAGTCAATGCACATCCTAAACAATCTTAACACGAAAGATTTTCTTTCCTGAAAATACTATGTCTTAGATTAAGATTCATATTCCTTATCTCACAATATCCAAAATCACACTATTAAACCATACCAGAGCTTAGAATTTCAAAACACACAAAAATTCATCCAAGAATCACATAGAAATCTAATTAAAATATTTTTCAATTAAATATACAAAATTACATAAGTTATAATTAAAAACTATAATACCAAAATACCTTTTAAAAAAAATAAAAATAGTTTCTAGTCCGAAAGCACCAAAAAATTCACCCCATTTTCGCTTGAGCGAGATTCCCTATCGCTTGAGCAAAAATGGGTATGAAACCCATTGTCTCAGGCTATCTTGAGCGAGAATATTTTGTCCTAACAAAAATACCTCTTTTGAGCGAGATATGGAGATTAAAACTGCATAAAACTCTTAATTGAAGTTTTTCAACAAATTCTTTTCATATTGAAACATATTAAACTAAAAACAATGACAATTCACTGCTCAAAGTTGGATAATAATTCTAATATCAAAGTCATTCAGACTCAAAGAACTAATACTTACAAATTCTTACATTTCAATTATATCATAATACAATTAAACTCATTTAAAAACTTCCAATTGCAATCAAAACACATTCAATAACTTATCCATATCAAATTCAATATATACTATACAAAATTATCAAAATCAACCATTTCACGTTTGATTTCACTGAATACACTACTTTACTCAAAAGCAAACAGTTCTACAAGGAGATTTTGAAACTAGTGACCACGTCACCCCCACATTCAGATCTTCTAACATAAGGTTCTAATGAAAATTAAAATTAGATTTCCTTACCTGAGTTTGAGCAGGTGCTCACTAAGAGTTCCAAACCTACCAAAAGCTCAAGGGTAACTTAACCTGCACCACATAGTCTTGATAAAAAAAATTCCAACTACATCATTAGAACCTTGAGCTAACAAGGAATAATCCTGAAGCTAAAAACCTCACATGTAACAATATCTACGAGACAGACTTAACATTTCAAAAACTGACTCAAAGGAAAAAGGAACAAAAATAAACTTTCTCTGTCTAAAACTCTAATCGGAAAATCTTGTAGTATTCGATGTCAGAAATCCAATGGCGGACTTCAATCATTATAATGACAGAGATGTTAAAAAAGTTAGAGAGAAGGCAAATGAAAATAAAAAGGTTTAGAAAGATGATAATTCTTTTAAAATGAAATTTGAATGACTTATTTTTCTATTTATATACTCATTTTACTTTAATAAATTTAAAATATATTACTTAAAATCTAAATTTATTTTTTTGGGTCTCACAATTGTAGCATCCCTAATTTTTTTCCCATATTGGTTAATATATTATGCATGCAATATCTAATTAACATGTAAACATATATTAGGTTATCATATTTGTATCTCAAAAAGATATCCCTCTTCATAAGGAGTTAATATATACATCAAAAGTAAAAAAAAAACAAAGCATTCAAAGGTAAATCTATCCAATACTCCAGTTGCTCACTGAGGAGCTCTATTACCTGCAATCTCATCTGCTCCCGTGTAAAACACGATCATCACAGATAAAGAAACAAACACAAACAAATAACAGGGTAAGCTAG
>Ga0123342_1004306_pt1 | contig 21800 bp, 8 predicted proteins | sample Turbeawhitnodule_FD_89960 | JGI IMG/M metagenome (GOLD analysis project Ga0123342, IMG submission 89960) | Root nodule microbial communities of legume samples collected from Mexico - Turtle bean Mexico white nodule | ecosystem: Host-associated > Plants > Roots > Nodule | place: Mexico: Nepantla...
GTTTGCACCCACTTATATACAATGAAAGGCTCTAATCTCTAGTCGATGTGGGATCTCCAACACACACCCCTCACGCCGAGACTGCCAACTCGTGCGTGGGACTATATATTTTGGGTGGTCCGATAGCGGCCCGATAGCGGGTGGCCTGATAAGCCCAACAAATACTCGCTAGGATAGGCTCGAAATAGCTCTGATACCATATTACGAAGTGGACTTTAAGCCTAACTCAACCCCATAAAATCGGCTCAATGGGATGAGGTCTGCACCCATTTATATATTACGAAATGTCCTTATCTCTAGTCGATGTGGGATCTCCAACACTCGGGTCCATTTTCACCCAAGCGAGAGAATTTTCTACATGTCTCACTCAGGCGAGATAATTCTCGCTCAATCGAGAATAAAATGAAAAATTAGGTGCTTTGGAGTCCGTTTTTGTCCAAGCGAGAAGAATTCTCTCTCATGTGAGACTTGGGATGAAATTTTGGGTGCTCTCGGGTTCAATCTCACTTAAGCAAGAGAATTTTCGCTTGTGTGAAACACATTCTCGCTCAAGCGAGATGATTTTCGCTCAAGCTAGCCTAAAAAAAAACTTAAAGCTGAAATTTTAATACTTGTTTTTAAAAGGTTTGTTTATTTCTATAATATATTTTTTACTTATAAATTATTTGAAATTTTGTTTTATGTATATTTAATTGAGACATTCTTTAATTAGATATTTAAGTGATTATTGGATGAATTTTTGTGTGTTTTGAAATTCTAAGCTTTTGTATGATTTAATTGTGTGATTTTGGATATTGTGAGATGTGGAATATAAATCTTAATTAAGACATAGTATTTTCAGGAAAGAAAATGTTAAGATTATTTAGGATGTGCATTGATTATAAATTCGTCTAAAAGGAAATATTATGACTCTCCTGATATATTGGAGTCATATAGATGAAGATGATAAGGTGTTGAGAGTCGATGGAGGTTCATATGATTTTGTTTGCAGTGTGAAATAAAATCTAGTCTTTCAAGTCATATGAATTAACCTTGTCATACTAGGTGATATGATATTGAGATTATTTATGTGCATAACTCTGTGGATTCAAGTGGGATAGTATGACAAATGCAGATCTCTGAGTTTAAGTCAATACATGAGTCTTCCGGAAATAGAGTCAAGTGTTCCAGAAGTGGGTAAGTGGAAATGTGAATGATGATTTATGATAGACACTTGGTAGTTTGAGAAATTGTACGAGATTTGATGACTTATGTTTGTTAAATTGGAATTAAAATTATATAGAATTATTTTATAATTAGCTTATCCTATTGTTTGTGCTTTATTTTCTTTATTTATGATAATAGCCGTTGAAGTTGCAGGTGATAGAACTCTTCAATAAGCAACTGGATGATGAGATGTTTTTTTTTATATTGAATGTTTTGCTTTAAAACATTTGTGTATATATTAAAATCCCTATAAAAAAATAATATATTTTGAGATACAAGATTATATTAATATATATTTATATATTAATTAGATATTTACATATATATTATTTTATTAAATATGGATAAAAATAGAGATCTTAGCACATGATGATAAATACTGTACCAATAATTATATTATGAATGTATGATAAATTAATTTTTCCACAAATATAATTTTTTTAAGTAATACGATATGATTATGAAAAAATAAAAAAATATAAAATTTATAATTTATCCTAAACCTTTATATCTTCTAAATATTTATCTTTACTTCAACATACTTGTTTTCTTATACAAGTATAGGAGACGGGATTAATCTAATATTTGAAGAATTTAAATGGAAACTTTATAAATATTAGAGTACAAGACTCTAATCTAACTCTTTAATTTTTTTCTTTATTTTTCACATCTGTACACTCTATTCACATTTCATAATCAATTTTTATTTTATTTTATTTTAATTATTTTAATAATAATAAATCTACGAATCTTTAAATTATTTTCAATAATAGTTACTTATAAAAGTTATGTATAAGTAAAAATATTATTTTAATAAAGGTAAATTTAGAAAAAAGTTGTTTATAAATTAAAAAAAGTTATTTATACAAGTAGCTCTTTTTAATTTATAAAGAATTTTATTTAATTACATAAAAATAATATTTCTATTTTAAACAACTTTAGTTAAAGAAACTTTTAATTAAATATCACTACTTAAAAAATTATTAAATAAAAATTAATTTTAAAGACTAAAAATAATTAGTTGTTATATTGACTAAATTAGATACTATTTTAGAAACTAAAAATATTATTGACTTTTATATTAGTTTCTATTATTGATAAATAATTTTTAAATTGCTATCTTAGATCCTAAATTTGATAGTAAAAATCTTGATAGCTAATTAGATATTAATTTAGAAATTATTTATTAATAATAGAAATTAATTTAGAGACCAATATTTTTTTAATTTTTATAAAATAATATCGAATTTAATTAATATAGTAACTAATTATTTTTTTTATTTAAAATATGTCCCACAAAATTTTATGGGTTAAAAGGGTCACTACACATACATTGAGATTTTAATATTTATGTATATTACAACATGCATAATCAATAAAAACAAAACCCATACATTTTGAATTGACACTACCAAAATTCCTAACCAAAATATTTAATCATCTATATTATATGGAGATACATATTTTTTTTTATCACTTTTAAGTAAATAATTTTACTTTTGGTAAATTAAAATAGTTTAATTATTTAATAAAATACATAACCATATATTTTCTTTAATAAAAGATAACACCAGTTTAAAAATAACTCTTTTATTTGTATCCTTATAAAATGATTTTATTTTTTAAAAATTATACTATCTTCTTACATATCAAAAGGATGACAAAATATGTGGTGCAATCCATTGAAGTTTAATAAGCATATTATTTTCTTAATTTTTGTGATTATTGTTTTGTTATAATATTTTTGGCCCTTGGCTTCAACCTTTTGGCGTGTTACTTTCATCGCCAACTGTTCTTCTTCTGCCTCGTTAATCTTTTGCAGAAGCAGTTAGGAAATTTCGTGGAACCGATTTCTGGTGTCGATGATGCATTAACAGTGGGTATTGTTGCTGCGATTGCTTGTGGGGATCAATTTCTGGTATAATTGCATCAGAGCTTGTGTTTCCTTTTTTGGGGTTAGGGAATTTTGCGGTTATGTTTATCCAATCACACTGTGTTTGTTATGGTTTAACTTTACTGGTTTTACTTTCTTCAATTATTTTCCTCCCCAATTTAGATTATAACAGTACAGTTTGGGCCCATTTATTTTTAATGTAATAATCAATGATTGCTTGATTAAACAAGTTTCTGTCTTGATCCAGTACGTGTCAGAGCTATGCCTGGTAGTTTGGAAGGTGTGTACTTTCTGCAGCCCCGAGCTTGAGTTTAATAAAATTAAGAATTCTTCCATCAGTTTCTAAGTGGTTCCCTTGTGGGTTATTCAATTGACTTCTGGGTATTTTTTTTAAATGTATACATTTTGTTTATAAGGGTATAAATGTGGGCATTGCATTCATGTTCGGTAAGTTGTTTCAGTTCTTATTTCTCTTCTGGAGGGAGACTGTTTGTGTAGTGGAGTATAAGATGCTTGTACACCAAAACGGTTGTTTTTCTTTGGTTTCTATGTGATGTGAGTTCTTCTTTTCTTTCTCCTTATTAATTTCCCCTTTTAAGTCTATGATTTAATTTGTTAAACCAATTTCTGCTGTTGATTTTATGGAATTCTGGAACAATTTGTGTTCTTTTGTATGTTTAATTTGTTTGAATGGATGTTTTTAGTTTGAGTCTTTGATTTTAAAATTACTCGCTGTTTGGTGGTTTTGTTTTGGAAATAGAATGACATTGCTGATAACTTGCTAGGAATATATTCACTTTACTTTATTTTTATTGTAAATTATGTGTTTCTATCTTCATCCCTTTTTTTTGGGCGGGATGTTTTTAGCTTTCTTGATAGGGAAGGTTGTTAATCACTGGGGTACTGTGGGGCGGATCGCGCCATAGGGTAGAGAAGGTTTCCTTCTCTGATTACATTTCTTTGTTTCTCAGTTATACATCAGTAGTGGAATTCTCTTGTAATTAGAGCTCATTCTGAGTTTTCTTCATCAATTCTTTAAAATACTATAAACTGGCACTAGAGCTTCTGATTCAGGGCATTGTTAGGATCATTAGTTAAATTGTTGGATTGTACACTCTTACAAGTTGTGGTCCCCCTTTGGTGTTGAGTCTCTTGTATTTTTAATCCCCTTTAACCTTGTTTGCTGAGTCTCTCGTATTTTTAGTCCCCTTTAACCTTGTTTTAAAAAACGCTAATACCCTTTTTTCCTATATGACTCCATCTCCTTCTCTGCTTTTCACTTCTGCAACCCGAAGTTCTTTTTGCTGCTTCCAACCTCAACCACCCCACCTCCACCCTGCATAGCTGCCACACTGTTTTGTCGCCTGCACTGCCACTACCTCCCCTTCTTTGGCTTTACAAAGTGAAAACTGTGAACAACTGATGCTTGGGCCCTATGATACTTGTTTCTCATTCCTAGTCTCATTGTTTTCTCACTCAGTCCCTGCCTCTTCTCTCCGAGTTTCTGCACCCTATTTTGTATCTGACTTATTAACTTATTTTGAGTTTTTGTTTTGTTTTGTATTGTATTTAGATCTTATGACTAATGGTTTTTCAATTTAAGTTTCTTTAGAAGTTATTTTCTTTTCTGTGGTATTTTTTATGCATATGTGTATATATAAATATATTATTTCATTTTAGGTAGGATCTTATTGTCCAAATTACAATCCTCAAGTTAGAAGTTTTCACCCTCATCCCAATCCTAGGTAGAATCTCAAGTTTAACAACATCAATTTCGGGATTCTCTTTATGGTGATGACACAAATGGAGAGCCGATTCAAGAGTGTTGAACATCAATGTCAACTAGATGGGATGCAACCATTAGTTGACAAGGCTATTGGTTAGTAAATGGAGGGGAGGATGAGGAAAATGACAACTTGAGTAGAAGCTATGCTAAGAAGTAGAAGAGGTGAAATGGAGGAAGAAGAAAACAATGGGGATAATAAAAACAAGAGGCTAGGGCTTGATGATTGAGAAAATCAAAGGAGGGAGTATCAAGTGAAGTGAGTTGTGGTTCCATATTTCATGGATAAGAATCCGCATGGGTGGCTGTATTAATGGAGTGTTAATTTAAAATAAATTAATTGTTAGAGGTGGTGAAGGTTGACATAATGGTGGCATGCTTAGAAGGGAGGGCTTTAAATTGGTTACGATGGATGAACCAAGGGGCCATGAGGACTTGGTTCTCCCCCTCTAACAGCTAGCTTTTGATGACGGTATGGATGCTTGGTGGAGTATTTAAGATATTAGAAACTTCAGGAGACTTTTTGATTGATTTGGTTACTTCAATGCTTTATACAAGAATAATGGGGTAATTGCCAAGCCTCCGACCCAACTGTCAAACAGCAGTTTTAAGTTGGTAGAGGAGGCACAAAGGGCCTTCAAGCAGTTGAAAACAGCCATGGAAAGTCTTCTTATTTTGGCTATGCCAGATTGAGTTACCATTTGTGATAGAGACAAATGCTTCATATGATATGAGATTGGAGTTGTTCATATGCAACAGGCTGACCAATGATTTTAATTAGCCAAGCCTTTTAGAGAACAAATAAGACTTAACCAGTTTATTATCTTGATCTAATGGCTACTCTACAAAATTCAGTCGCCATTTTGTATTCCAAACTGATCAATAGTTCAAAGTTTTTGTTGGACCAAAGAGTCCTGCCAGGAGATTAGTTAAAATGGGTAACTAAATTGCTTGGTTATGATTTTGAAATTCAGTATAACCCTTGCTTGTACAACAAAGCAGTTGATGTTGTATCATGTGTCATGAATTACTGTGATAATTTAATGAAGACTTGAGACTAAGACTTCATTGAATTAGCTGAAGTTCTTGAGGATGAAGACTTGAGATTAAGAGATGTATACGAAATGATAGAGATAATTTTGTTTTGATAGATCCTGACAAACACTCAATTAGGACATGGCTGCACGGGAGAGGAATGGGGGATTCTGGAATTAGTTACATCACTGACAGGGAAATTAGTATAAGTGAGGAGATGGAGGGTAGGAATCACTTGGGTGTTGTGAGGGTTTGCTTGTTGCATGAGGAAGAGAAGGTTTCTTTCTCTACATTTCTTACTCTCATTTTTTAGTTCTATTTCAGCAGTGAAGTTCTCTTGTAATGGGAGATTCAAGGCAATACACAGATTCTATCTAATCAATATCGACATCATATTGGCCCCAAGTAAATAATACAGTGGTTGCTCGTTATTTACAGTATAGGATTTAGGGTCTATTTGGACAAGTTTTCCCACGAGCACATCTTGGAAAGAAAAATAAGAAAAAAATGAGCTTCTTCATAAGTTACAGTTAACTTGTGCACAAGTTACAATTAGCTTACACACAAGTTAAAAATAATTTTTTTGAGAAGTTTTATGAGAAAAATTCTATAAATTAAGTTATACATAAATTAATTTTAGCTCATGCAAAAACTCATTTCCTTTTTTCTTCTTATTTTTCTCTTCTAGAAGTGTTTATAGAAAAGTGTGTTCAACGGACCCATATTTACAATTTCTCTGAAGTCCTTTCCATTAGTCTTCATTGGGTCAGGTATGGAGACTTCAGTCCCTTTTTTTCTTGAATATATATGAAACAGCCAATATAGTTCTTTTTTCTTTCTGAAAATCTTAGTTTTTCATATTCTGCACACAACACACACTTGTTAAACTAAAGTTAAATCATTTGTTAGTATAGTTTAGACTTCTTTATTTGTGTAACTCTACTCAATCTTTCTCTATTTTTGTGTGTGTTGTGGTCTATCCTCTATAATCTCTTATATATTCAGAACTTATGAGTGTATCTCTAATGTTCTCTTTGCCTTTTGATTGATTACTTATGGAAATGTTTGGGTAAAAAGCTTATGCCTATTGAGATAAAACCATTATTTCAATTGAGCAATACATTTTCTTGGCATGTACTGACATATTATATATAATGATGATTGTGTGAAACAGATTAATCTTGCAAGTTTGATTTGCTTGCATGGTTTTGGTTTGAATTTGAAGTGATTTTAATGGGGAATATACTGAATCTGAACAATTCCAAGACTAGATGGAATGCCTCCTATGAGGTTTTGCAAGGTGAATCCTGCAAGAGACGGAGGTTGTCATCAAACTCTTGTGAGGATAAGGCAAGACTGATTCCGCTCCTTCCTGATGAGATAACAATACAGATTCTAGCTAGAGTTCCTCGAATTTATTATTTGAATCTGAAGTTAGTTTGCCGTGCTTGGAAGGCAACCCTTGTCAGTTCTGAACTATTTAGTGTGAGAAAAGGCCTTGGAACCATGGAGGAGTGGCTCTACATTTTGACAAAAGTGAAGGATGATAAGCTTTTATGGTATGCCTTAGACCCTCTTTCTAGAAGATGGCAAAGGTTGCCACCAATGCCCAAAGTGGGGTTTGAAGATGAAACAAAGAAAGGTTTGATTTCCTTTCCCCTTCGGATGTGGAGCATGATGGGTTCAAGTATTAGAATTGTTGATGTCATTATGAGCTGGCTAGGGAGGAGAGATGCCCTGGACTGGATGCCATTTTGCGGTTGCTCCATAGGAGCTGTTGATGGTTGCATCTATGCATTAGGAGGATTTTCAAGAGCTTCAGCAATGAAATCTGTTTGGCAGTATGATCCCATTAAAAACTCTTGGGCTGAGGCTAGTTCAATGTCAGTTGGTAGAGCCTATTCCAAGACAGGTATATTAAATAATAAGCTCTATGTTGTTGGTGGGGTTACTAGGGGTCGTGGTGGACTAAGCCCTCTACAATCTGCAGAAGTGTATGACCCTCATACAGGCATGTGGTCCCAATTACCTAGCATGCCTTTTGCAAGAGCTCAAGTGTTGCCAACTGCCTTTTTGGCTGACTTACTCAAGCCTATTGCCACAGGAATGGCTTCATACAGGGGAAGGTTATTTGTTCCTCAAAGTTTGTATTGCTGGCCATTTTTTGTGGATGTTGGGGGTGAAGTATATGATCCAAATATAAATTCATGGCTCGAAATGCCAATCGGCATGGGTGAAGGCTGGCCTGCAAGGCAAGCTGGAACAAAATTGAGTGTTACTGTCAATGATGATCTATATGCACTTGATCCTTCAAATTCTCTAGACAGTGCAAAGATCAAGATATATGATTATGAAGGTGATACTTGGAAAGTTGCAGCAGTAGATGTTCCTATTCATGATTTCACTGATTCAGAATCTCCTTATCTCTTGGCTGGTTTACTTGGAAAACTTCATGTAATTACTAAAGATGCTAATCACAATATTACAGTATTGCAGGCTGACATGCAACATGAACATGCTAGGTCAGTTTTCTCCCAATCAATTTTGTCTTCACCAGATAACTCAATCACTGAAGATGCTGAATCTTCTGCACAAAGTCAAGGAGAATTTTGGAAGGTTCTTGCAACTAGAAGTGGTAGATCTGCTGAACTAGTCAACTGTCAATCCCTTAAAATTTGATTTTTTTTTTCTTCTGGGTAGGTGTGGTTTGTGGTTATGATTTCTGAGTATATCTCTCTTGATTGGTATGATTGCTTACAAGCCAGTAGGTTCGGGGAAATTTCCAAGTTCTAAATGCTTTCCTATACAAATGATTCATAAGATGTGTAACCAAGAAAACAAAAACTTAGAACTACACGGAGCAAGAACATCATTCAAACAAACACTACAAAAAATATGAAGGTTTTTTTTTAACATTAAGCGGGGTGCATCACAGGTTTGTAGCATTTGGTCACTTTATGATACTTTTAACGAGAGAAGTTGCCGGCAGAAACAAACACACCACTTATGCTAGCCAATCACGTGGTTGATAGTTTCTTTTATTTGATTTTTTACTACTCACCTTTTTGTATGAAAGTACATATTTAGGTTATAAGTTTAAGACTTGAATTTTGACATAAAAGGTTATTTTTAAAATGTTAAAATTAAAGTGTAAATAAAAAGTTATTAAAGTCTGTGTTTAATAAGGCTTCTGTATTTGAATAAAAATTGGAAGGTCTTAAATAATATAATATAAGATTTAGAGGATGATTTACGTATTACAATGACCTAAGGTGTGTAATTTTGTGGGAATCATTTGACATTCATCAATTGAAAAAAAAGGGCATCAATTTTCTTTTAAGATCTAACATTTTTTCATATTCACAGTTTTGTGTACATGGTATTACACCACTCTTGATTTGTTTCTCTCTTTCAGTGAAATCCATGGTCTTAGTTTAAAGGTAGTTTCTTTTGATTTGGGGTACATGTAAAGTTTATCTTTTTATTTCCTAATTGCACCAAATGTCAGGTTTTCTGGATTACTTTGCTGCTAAATATAAATGTTAACTACCATACTTGAATGAAGCTCAGGTAAATTCATTCCTTTGACTAAAGTTCTATTATTAACATGTTTTTTACCCTTGCATTCAGTTACTTTTTTTGTTTTAATGGGAGGAAGTTTTTTTGTTGAAATAACACTTAATAAATTAAAAGAACTAAGACATAAAATATAATAGAGCTAGAAAGTAAATGGATATTAAATCAAAACAACCAAATATAAAACAAATTGAATAAAATATCTATGTTGTAGTTATTCTAGGTTCAGTTTCAATAAATCTTCTCTTTACCTCAATAGCGGTAAAAACCTAATTTATTTCTTAAAGCTTCAAATTTGACTTTTGGGAATGTTTTTGTTAAAATATTTGTACTTTGATCTTTAATTTTTGTTTTCCTGCATACATGGACTTATTTTAACCAACTTCTTGTCAATTGACTTGAGATTGGTTGCTCTACAAATATTTTATCTTGTAAATAACATTTAAAAATGTAAATTTTACATTAAATGGTAAATTTTCCAACATTTGTGTGTAGTCAAGGTAAGTAGCATTCTGATTTGAATAAGACACGTAATGGCAAATATTTTTGAAAAATCTACTCCAAATATAACCATTAATATGTCCGGGTGTTTATTTATAGAACCATTTGCCTTTAGTTTAGTGTGTTGAGATCGATCATGTGTCATTTTCTTTAATCATCTTTAATTCTTCCTTCAAAGCATTAATCCACTTTTCATATCTTTTTAGCTTTTTCAAATTCAGCAGGTTCTAAGACAACCACATTGCACCTTTGATAAATATCAAATGGAGATCTTTTCCTCTGACACAAATTTCATCAACTTCATTATTAATGAGTTGTGGAGCTTCTGGAAGTTGATTTCTTACTAGGTCCTCCCAATTCCAATGTTGATCTTTTATGAACTTTACATTTTTACTCACAAGAATTTTTCCATTTTGTGGTTGAAATTTTTTGTAAGCTTTTGATATGCTACTGTATCCAATGAAAACTTTAGATTCAACCTTTTTTGTCAAATTTGTCCCTTTTAATTTGTGGAACATAAGAACAACAAACACAATCAAAGATTCTCAAAATTTGGAAATTTGGTTTGTAGCCAACCTTCAAATGGAGTTTTCTGTTCAAAACTTGGGTAACTTGTTCAACAAAAATACAACAATGCTTGTAACCTCTGTCTACACCATCTTTGGTAATTCGTTCTCATGTAACATACACCTTATCATCTCCATGATGCTTCTATTTTTCCTCTCTCACCTACACCATTTTGTTGTGAGGTGTATGATAGTTTAAGTTTGTGCTTAATGTCAGCTTCTTCGCAAAATTTATCAAAAGCGTCATTTGTATATTATTTTTCATGGTTAGAGCGAAGTTGGATGAATGAACGTCGTGTTAGTGAAGAGTATGAAAAGAAAATTGATGAGTTCTTGTGGTCTGCTTGCCAAAATGAAAAAGCTATCAATGTTACGTTCATTGTCTAAATCAAATACGTTAGGATTTGGGGAAAATATGTGATCATTTGTTCTTCCTTGGTATAGTGAAGAGTTATACAATATGGACTTTACACGAAGAAATATTAGACAATCCTGCTATAGTGGGAACAACAACAAAATTATGAAGAATGGATGAACAATCATTTATAGGGCATGATACATGATGTGGGTAAAGAAACTTTGGGAAGAGATCATGTGTATGATTCCTTAAAATTTGATTTGGAGCAACAATTGTACCTAGGATGCACTAACTTTACATGACCCTTAACAAATTCAAAATTGTTCAGTTTAAAATCAAGGAATGGATGCTGATAGAAGTTTCACTAAATTGTTGTAGTTCTTGAGAGAGATGCTTCCAGAACAAAACACCTTACTTAATCGTAACTATGAAGTGAAGAAGATACTATGTCTGATGGGTTTGGAGTACAAAAATATACATGCAAGTCCTAATGATTGTGTATTGAGCATATGAGTTATCTGCATTGAAGGTGAGAACATGTGGGTTATCACGGTTTAAAAGAAACTTGATGTAGTGGTGAGGAAGAAATAGAGGGTCCTCCTGTTCATGTGTTATGGTAGTAGCCTATAATACCTAGGTTTAAATTATTGTTTGTCATTAAAGAGGATGCAAAGAACCAAACATGACATTCAAACGAAAGAAAATTGTTAAGATAATAGACATCTAATATATGCTAGACGATCTAATACCCATTAGACAGTTTCATAATACTCTATTAGACAGTTTCATAATAAAAGAGTACGAGTTTTGATGATAAAAAAACATTGTAAGATGTGTTAAGATTTTTAACAAAGTTACTTCATGTGTAAACTTAAACATAAAAACACTAGATGATCTATAAACATTAAACCTGCTATACATTCCTACAATATTAAAACAGTTAGACGATCTCTCAGAGTTAAGCTCATTAGACGGTTACTGTGTTCAAAGGAGTAAAGTCAAAGTCTATAATTTTAATATGTAAGACACTCTCACACTAATTAACTTGTTAGAGAGTCTTACTGTACTAAATGTACTAGATGGTAAATGTACAAGACGGTCAAACTGTGTTAAATATATTAGACCATCTCTTTATGTTAGACTTGTTAAACATTCTAAGTGGATTGCATCATACTAGACGATTTTTGGTAATGAAACACATTAGAAATTCTAGTCATCTTCATTGTGTTAGATGATCTAGTCTTCATTCTCGTGATACACAGTCCATCACGTCATACAATTTCTAAACTCAATACTTGTGTTTAAACGGCTTTCTAATCATACTTAAATATTTTTGAACCTTGATAGTATTTAACAATTTGAATAAATGATTTCACTAAAACGAATCAATTGTATTGATTTGTAAAGTTTTCAAATCATAAAATTAAAAGAGAGCATTTCAAAAAATTCATATCTTAATATTCTTAATAATATTTGAAAGAAATATATCTTTTAGAATGATTATAAACTATTTTATGCACAAAATAGGTATAACTCAAACAACTTTTTAATAAAGCCTATATAGTGTACTAAACCAACATTTTGAAGCTTTGTCTCTTCCTTTGATATCAGCTTCTTTCATTGTTTAAAAGTTTCTCTCTATCAAAAAATCATCTAGGCCCTGACAGTTCATCTGGGAGAATATTTGAAGTTGAGTCTGATAATGGCCAGTAAGCATGGTGGAGACTGGAGGGGTCAAACTTTTGTTGGATTGTATCCTCTTTTTGCCACCATTTTTCCCATTTTTCTGCCAAACCTTCACCCTCTAGCATTCTCACCACCTCAGACATCTTTGGTCTTTCCAAAGGGGAGCTTTGTGTGCATAACAAGGCCACTTGGATTAACTCTTCTGCTTCCTCTTCCTCATAACTTCCCTCCAAATCTCCATCCACCAGTGTCTCCAACCTCTTGTCTTTCAAAAGTGCTTTCACCTGCGATCAAAATAATGTCATTTTCCAACAAAAACCAATAAACATTGGTGTTAGTTTCAGTGCATAGCTAATGAGGTGTTCTAAAATCTACTAAGAAGATGATGTTCGAGAATCTAAAACAGAAATAGGAATACATGGCAATTATGTATTTTGTTTCAAAGCCAAGGTAGTTTTACAACAAAACCAAAACCAGAAGAAGCAACAAAGAGAGGTTTCAAAACTTCAGCTAATATATAGGAAGAATAAACAAGAACTTCTCATTCTGTGCTGAAAGAAGAATATTTAGTGCAGACGTATTTCCTTCAAGAATATTATTTCCTTCCACTAGTTCATCTTCAACTTCCATTTTTTTGGAAAAAAACACGTGACTGATAATTGAACAAGAAGTAATAACAGCATAGTTTTTTGCAAACATAATACCTACCCAATCAAGCAACATAACATCATCATCATTGGCAAGTCGTGCTAAATCAAAAGCCCTCTGTCCAGTTATTAGTTCAAGAAGCATCACACCATATCCAAAAACATCAGTCTTCTCTGAAGACTTTCCAGTTGAGAGGTACTCAGGTGCTATATGGCCAATAGTACCTCGTACCGCAGTAGTAACATGAGTATCTTTGTAATCCATTAGCTTTGCTAAACCAAAATCTCCAACAACTGCTTCAAAGTCCTCATCCAACAATATATTTGCAGCTTTCACATCACGATGAATAATCTTTGGATCACAATGATCATGCAAATAAGCAAGCCCCTTAGCAGCTCCTAGAGCAATACTCTTCCGTTTTGACCATTCAAGTGGTGGCTGTGCTTCCGGACGATCTACAGAAATACAATATATATGCATAAAAGCATTTTTAATTTGAAAACACATTGAAATTTAACAGAAGAAATTATAACATTCTGCCATTTAGCAGAAAAGCAGATTTGGATTCTCTGTTGTGACCACCTTAAATGATGTGGTCAAACAAAATTGGATGAATGTGTGAATCAAATTCAGTTAGGATCAAACTTAAGCAGCTGATATAACATGCCAGACATACATGTTTTTTATTTCACAAAGAATAAGTAAGAAAGCTTGCAATAAATTTGAAGTGAAAGGGCTTGCATAGCTACCAGAAAAGGATATAAACTAGAATTTTTTTTTTAAACTTGAGAAATAGATTTAGCTAAATGAAAAGGTTCTTCTAATATCACATTAATCCTCTATGATAGAGTAGACTAGTAAGGGTACCTCGTAAACATGAAGCAACACTTCCATTAGCCATGAAAGGATACACAAGCAAACGTTCAGTAGGTGTCATACAAAAACCATGCAGGCGAAGCAAATTTCGATGCACAGCCATGCTGATCATTTCCACTTCAGTTTGAAATTGCATCTCCCCACCCTGGGTTCGTTCCTCTTTGAGTCTTTTTACTGCTACAAGATATCCATTTGTTAAGCGTCCTTTATAAACCTTGCCAAATCCACCTCTACCAAGAACGTTTTTGTTGTTAAAGGTATCTGTTGCAACTTGTAGTTCCCGCAGTGAAAACCTTTTAAGCTGACCAAGGTGAACTTCAGGATCCTCCTCAGCTGCCAGTGAAGGACACACAAAAATCAGTTATTTATGACTATCATATGCAGCTTTGATCAGTATGCAAACCATCTTTTCTTTTAATCAACCGACCTGCAACATCAAAGAAAAAATCCTGTGGTTTCCTTCTCTTACAATAAACAAGTGCAATTACAGGAGCTGCAAACAACAATGCAGCACCCACAGCAACTCCTCCAGCAATGATTCCAACAGCACGGTTATTGTTACCTACATGGATTAATAGAAGTAAATGGGAAACTACAACTCAGTTCCAAAACTTTGCTTCCTAGCATACTTCTTTCAAGAGTATACCCTCCACACTCCAGGCTTCACCCTCTGCTGATTCAGCAGAAGATCATGAGCACATGCACCTTAAGAAACTATACACTTAAACATGCAGAGGTTATGCTTAAGGTATCTACACCATCAAAGATCACTGTTCAATAACACCAAGTCTGTCTTTTTCAATAAACTTAAAACTTGACAGAATGAAAAGATTCGGTGGCAAAATTCATTTAAAATTACAGAATAAGCAGTTGGGGAAATACCTGTAACCTATCAATTATCAGAGGGGTGAAGGAAATATTTGAAGTAGGAATGATATGGAATGGATGCATCAAGTTAAAAAAAAGATAAGTAAATACCACCAAAATGATTGAGAGGGCATTAATAGTTATATTTTGACCCTATATTTTTATGTCAGGTTATTCTCTGAAAACTTAAGTTCATTACCAATCATAAAACAGATACCAACAAACCTGGAGGACTTTGTGGCGGTGCTGAAGCTGGTGGATATAGAAGGCTACTATAATTCAATAGGGGATTATTCCTAAAACTGTAATGACAGATAAATGGGTTAATAAAATTTTGATATCTCACCCCTCATAATATTATTAGTATATATGAATATAGTAAATATAACAGTAATAGTAATGTGTCCACATAAAAATTATGGGATTCTAATGTGAGGTTCATATGGATCCATTGAACCAAATGGTTGTTGGCTAACCGTTGTAGTGTGGTTCTCCCAGTGTGCTTATGGAAACAAACAAATTTAAGTTGTACCAACCTGATGGGAGTAAAATAGGAAAAAGAACCAGTGGTTGGGACATCTCCTGTTAAGTTGTTTTTCGATAAATCACTAGATTCAATGACCATGTGTCAGGTTAGACATAAAATAACACAATGCTAGTATAGCAATGTATCTAGAAATAGGAGTAAAACTCACAGCACTTGCAGTTTATCGACATTGGTCAGACGCATAGGAATTTTTCCTGACAAGGTATTATTGTTGAGACGCCTGATTCACGGAGCAGAGCCATTTAGTTTTCCATATTTTAAACCAATAACGGAAGAGTAGCGAAACAAGACAACAAACAATCATTAAGTAGCAAGTGTAGTGAGTGTGTGCTACAATAACTTGTTCATTAGCATCTATTTCATGTGATTATGTAGAGTAATTATTCTCTTGAGCAAGAAGATGTGTTGGAACTCAAATGTGATAGAGGAATATCATATGTAGGAAAGAAAAGTTATGAAGGCTACTGATTTAAATAAGTTTTGCTGATTAAAGATATGAGATAAAGGAAAGCATGTCATACAGGAAACGTAGATTTTTAAGGTTGGCCAATTCGTCTGGAATGGTACCAGTAATTTTGTTCGAGTAAAGATCCAAGCTCACCAAGTTTGTCAAACTCCCTAGCTCAATTGGGATTTTCCCAGTTATATTATTACTATAAAGTTCCCTGTCAAAAGAAAGATATTCAGATTTGGGCAGAGAAAGATCCAGTGAATAACTAAAAATTGCATAACTCATCTGAATCAATGCTATGACGGGTTAAAAAATCTAATAAAAGTTAATATGAAAAGAGATCTTTGATAAAGATGACCACCATAATCTGAATCAGTGCACTCCAACCTTCTATTACTAGCTCTATCTTTAGTCTTATCATGTAACAGAAGCTAAATTAGGTTTAGTACACACCATAACATGCTAAAGGTTGTCAACTACACTAGTATAAGGAATATGATACACACTTCCTCACTTCCATCATCTGTGGGAGAGGTCTGAAGCTAAAGATGTGAAGGAAAAAGTGCAGAAATATTTCAACTTTCAACAACATATTCAGTATGTTACTTCTGTGATAAGAATACTCTTCATGCATGACGGTCTCTGAATCTCCAAACCAAGAATTTTCTAAGTTGCACCCAGTTCTTTCATTTCAAAACATATCATTAACATAAAGTAGCAAGTATATAAGAACTGTCAGGAATTTTATGAATAATAGTTATCATATTGACTTTTAGAATAATCTTGCTTCATCGGATTCAGTCATCAATATCATATCCATTTCTTAACTTACAAGTATTGCAACTTTGGGAGTTGACCAAGTTGTGCAACGAGCTCACCCGAAAGGTTTGCATTTCCAAGATCACTAACAAAAAAAAGAAAAGTCTTTTTTCACTGTATGCACACTCTGTTACGAACAGAGAAATTTTAGGACCTATGATAAATTTCACAAAACTACAAGTAAAAATAACATAGATATCTTACACACGGATCACCCTATTGTCATTATCGCAAGTAACATGAAACCATGTGCAAGGATTTACAAGGGTAGAATCCCAACTCTGAAGAACATTGTTAGGATCATTCATATTGCCCTTAAATGCATCCAGGGCATCACCTGTCACAGATGTAATTTTCAAGTGCAATTAAACACACTTCATATATTAAATAGACAGGAGTGAAACAAAATCAAACATGTATTTCGAATGAAATCTTGAGAAATAAAGGAAGTATAAAGATGAAATCCAAGTTCCTCAAGAACATTTTACAACCTACAAACAGCCGAAGCTAGTCATATAGAGCACCAACACACCATAGAAATATTTAAGAGGCAAAAATTCTTCTCTAAAATAAAGATTGGTTTCAATTTCGTCCTCTAACTTTTTTTTCAATTTATGCTCCTAATTGTTGTTTACATAACTCCTCCAGTTTTATTACTCAATCAAACATGAGCCAGTTGCAAAGCAACAACAATAACAGAAACAGTAAAATCAAGTAAAAAAGCATCAAGACAAGCACCAAGGAAGCTCAGAGAAGGTCACCACCACCCACCTTCTTGGTTGCCAGAAACCTTGACCATGAAGTCAAGCACCAAAACTGCACAAAGAAGAAACAAACACCTGAAAGATGAAATCACTTGCTTCATGTTGGCCCTCCTCTTCACTCATGCACATGCACTTTAATATCCCAAATCCAGAGCCCCTCTTAAGCACTAGTTGATCTCCATTATAACCTTCAAGTCCATAAGCAAATTGACCAAAAGAAATAGCAGTCAACTCAGAGTTATACCGCCACCAAATTTTCTAACTTCTTTTCTTCTGTCAGTTCTTACAATGGAGCTAGCTAGAATAGAATCTCATGTGAGGGTCATCAATTCCAAATAAAAAAGCTGAAGATAGCAACAGCTTTTAGGCAGATAAAGAAAGAGTGAGTGATTCTCCAGCCACCAGCCTTAAACGTGTGGTACGTTGGGATATATGGAGGAAAGACCGGAGAGGCAAGTCAATGAATGATGCTGCATTTTTTGGCCCAGAAATTTCCTCTTGTTGTTATTCTTCTGTCACTTGTTTTTATTTTCAATTTCATGAAAATTGTGATGAGAAAGTGAGTTTTAGATGATAGTGAGGCACTTATATATTATAATTTAGCTTAATCTTTAGTTAACTAACATCAACACAGCAACACACCCTTTTACAAGGAATGGACTTATTGAACAAGGACTAGATAATTATGGTGGTCCAACAACAAATTACACAATAAACCCAAAAAAAATGTGTACTATGTTAGGAACGGTGGTGATTAGCTTGAGAAGAGTCTGTGTTTAGAAGTTTGAACAGAGAAGAAGTAAGAAGAGATGGTCAAAGACGCGCCCTTGAAGACTTACTACTGTCCCACATCACATTGCCCTGTTCAAACGAAGCTGTTTCTGCATAATTAATTATGACATCTTCTTTTTGTGTTTACTTATATGTGGTAATACTCTGAGTCAATGTAAGCTCCTGTTCTGCACTTATCAACTAATTCAGACTTCTTTTACTTTGAATTTATTATTTTCAGTCTCTGTACTGTATTTTCTTTTATTATTTTCAAATAGTGGTGAACTTAAAAAATTTATATTCACTAAAAATAATAATTAATAAAAAATAATTTTTAAGGACAAAATATAATTAATTATTATATTACTAATATTTTTAAGTTACATATTATTTTATAAAATTAAAAAATTATTAGTATTAAAAGAATTATCGTTATTTAAAATAAATTTTATTAAAAAAAATTATAAACTAAATTTTAAATGAATATCTATCATTACTTATCAGGTTTTAGTTATTAGTTACTTTAAATTTTAAATTAATAATTATAAATATTAATTTAAAATCTAAAATAATTGATTATTAAAACTTGAATAGTCAATAAAATTAATTTATAAATTTTTATTAATAATAAAAAATATTTTAGATATCAATAATTTCTTAATTTATAAAATAATATCTACCTTAATTAATATAATAATTAATTATTTTTGTTTTTAAAACTTATTTAATAATTTTTTTATGATGATTCAGGAGAGAATAATAATATACTTTTTGATGAATTCTACATTTAGATTGGAAGACACTCTCCCTAAATGAATATTTATTAAAATTTGTAATTTAAAATAATTTTCAACCAAGAAAAGAAAATATAAGAAAGAAAGAAAAAATGTTAAAATAATGTTATTAATATTTCTATTATTGATTTGATATTTATTGTGCAAAGCAATTTTAAATGGAACGGAAATATAATTATTATATATATTTAGTGACCCTTCAAAAAATTATTCAATGAAAACTAGTTTTAGAGAAAAAAAAATTATTTATTATAGTAACTAAATTATATATTATTTTGTAAATTAAAAAAAAAATATTAATATCTAAACTAGTTTTTATTATTAATAAAAATTTATAAACTAGTTTTTAAATTTATTTCTAATTAATTATCAAGGTTTTAACTGATTAAATTGTTTTTCAACTGATTGAAATAATTAATTGGACTATTTTAATCTCTGAAACATCTCATTAATATTGTTTTCAATTGGTTTATTATACCAACTTTGGTTTTGTAAAATGATTTATGTGTTTAAATACCTTGATGAATAAAAAAAATAACCAAAATTTTCAGTGTGAAATTCTCAAAGCTAAAAATACTTCCTTAATATGTTTCCTTTGAAAAATATTTTCAAGATCAAGATTCTTAACCTTACTACATAGTGTAAATTACTTTGATTTTGCTCATAATGTGATTCAGTATCGTAATTGTTTTATCTAAGTATTTTCTTTTTCAATCTTTACTTTGTAATCTGTGTTTTTTTTAGTTTTATTGATTAAGGTGATCAAGGTTTGCTTATGAAGGGGTTTCACAAGTGGTTGGTGATCAAGATGTGTTTGTGTTTTTTTTTTCTTGATTTTCTTGTGTTCTTCCTTTTTTTTCCTCATACTGTTCACATACCTCTTATCTTAAATATATGTTCTCTTTTATTTTCTTTTATTTTGAATATAGAGAGATTTCTGTAACATCTTAAAGTCCTTGTTCAAGGCTCATTTCTTGGATTTAATGATGGTGCATACCTCACTAGTTGCATCCAATTGGTTACATTAGTACTTTAGAAATAAAAAGTCCATTTGGTTACACTAGTACTTAAGAAATAAAAATACAATATGCTTTTTTTATAGAAAGCAAACCCCTTTTCTTTCATAATGTTTTCAATGATCACTCTAGGCCAATCAACTTGTATGGTATTTGTGCATGATTTCTACCTTAGGAATAAGAATCCATACAATCACAAAGGCCATCAACCTTTCATCCATTTTCATGCCACCGATTTTGAACATTGAAATGTTTCTTACCCCCTTGGATCAAGTAAGCAAATTTTATAGATACTAACTTTGTCAAAATCTTTGATTCCTATTATTGCAACTGATACTCATTGGTATGTGCATTTTGTATCATGGTTCCAAGAGAGAGTAAACTATTTGGTTGTGGGTCCTTCATGTAGTTTCATAATTGGATGTTATACATAAGAAAGAGGACAAGTAGAGAAAAAGACAAAAAAAACATTTATTACAAAGCACATTTTCTTATAAAAGTGCTTCTATTAAATAGAAAATGCTATTATATCAAAAACCAAAATGTTACTGCTAGGGAGATGGGACCTAGAGAACTATTGAAGTCTTTTTCTCCTTCCTTCGGTCGGTCAGGTGACTGGGTGATGAGCTGGGATTCTTCTCGTCTTCCTGCTTCTCTTTCGGCACTCGGCCTCGGGTGAACACCGGATGGTGGGGGTACCTGCGAAGGCACTCCGACGCTCGGGTGGTCAGGTCTCAGGTAGGTGAACAGTAATAAATGACATACCTTACTCCTTTGGAATGTGTGTTATTTATATTATTCTAATGGGCCTACCTTGTTGGGCCCGTTTATCGAGGTGGATACCGCTTAGGGCTGCATTACCTAATTCTTAATGATAGATTAACTTCACTGATCTTGGTTTGAGCGTTAGTTGTAATAAGTGGTCTCGGTCGTCTCGGCCAAGTCTTCTAAGGTCTCGGACTCGCGGCCAAGTCTTCTAAGGTCTCGGTCTCTCGGTCATCTCGGCCAAGTCTTCTAAGGTCTCGACCTCTCGGCCAAGTCTTCTAAGGTCTCGGCCTCTCGGTCGTCTCGGCCAAGTCTTCTAAGGTCTCGGCCTCTCGGTTGTCTCGACCAAGTCTTCTAAGGTCTCGGCCTCTCGGTCAAGTCTTCTAAGGTCTCAGCCAGGTTCCCCTGGTCTCGGTCAAGTGGACTCGGCCTCGGGCTACCAGGTGGACCTCGGCCTTGCTCATACTGGTACACAAAATAAAAATAAAAATAAAGGCACCACTAATAAAAAAAAAACAAGATATGAAAGCTTGTATACTCTAACACCTCTCCTTCAAACTGGAAATGTATACTCCTTACTTCAAGATTGGACATGATGGCAGTAAAGGGAGAGTGATCAAGGGGCTTGGTGAAAACATTCATGATTGGTAAGCTAATCTTATAGGTGATGAAAAATTTATATTGGAGTTTATCACAATCAACATAATAATCTATATCTATATGCTTTGTTCGTTTGTGAAAACTTGAGTTAGAGGCTATGTGATAGAAAACTTAATTGTCACAATATAAAAAAAAAAAAAAAAAAAAAAAAAAAATTTTTAAAAGAATATAATAAAGAAGGTAAAAAAATTAATTAAATTAAAAATAGATAAGAATA
>Ga0123342_1004307_pt1 | contig 21795 bp, 14 predicted proteins | sample Turbeawhitnodule_FD_89960 | JGI IMG/M metagenome (GOLD analysis project Ga0123342, IMG submission 89960) | Root nodule microbial communities of legume samples collected from Mexico - Turtle bean Mexico white nodule | ecosystem: Host-associated > Plants > Roots > Nodule | place: Mexico: Nepantla...
ATAAGAAGCATGTTAGGCAAGTGTTGGAAACCCTTAGGAAGGAAAAGTTGTATGCTAATCCGGAAAAATGTGTGTTTGCAATAGATCACATAGACTTCCTAGGGTTTGTTGTGAGTTCTAAAGGGGTGCACGTGGATGAAGAAAAGGTTGTATTAATTAGATATTGGCCCACACCCACCAATGTTAGTGAGGTACGAAGCTTTCATGGCCTTGCTAGTTTGTATAGAAGGTTTGTGAAAGACTTTACTACCATTGCCACACCTCTCAATGCCATAGTAAAGAAAGATATGGTGTTTAAATGGGGCCAAGAACAAGAAAAAGCTTTTGAAACTTTAAAAGATAAATTGACTAAGACACCCATTTTAGCACTCCCTGACTTTACTAAGACATTTGAAATTGAATGTGATGCCTCCAACATAGGCATTGGGGCTATCCTCCTTCAAGAGGGTCACCTCATAGCTTATTTTAGTGAGAAACTCAAGGAGAGTCATCTCAATTACTCTACCTATGACAAGGAGCTTTATGCTCTTGTGAGAGCCTTGCAAAATTGGTAACACTACCTTTTTCCAAAGGAATTTGTGATCCATAGTGATCATGAATCCTTTAAGTATTTGAAAGGCCAAAGCAAGCTCAACAAGAGACATGTCAAATGGGTAGAGTTCATTGAGCAATTTCCTTATGTGACCAAACATAAGCAAGGTAAAGATAATGTGGTTGCGGATGCTCTTTCAAGACGATGTTGAAGATGGGAAGCTTTGATGTATCAAATTCTCATGGAACCTGAAGCTGTGCTGCTTTTTAGGTTTGGGTTTAGTTACGGGGTTTATAATCTTTGTAAGATCAGTTTTGATTCCTACATAAAGCTTGTTGCAATCTATTTTAAAGAACTAAGTGTTTTTTCCACGCAAAGGGAAAAATAACCGATTAAAGTTTCGAGACAATCGGTTGTTTGTCACTTAGCTGGAAAATGAGTTTTGAAACTGGTTTTTGAATAAGTTGTGTAACTGCTGAAACCATTCAACCGGTTATATCGCGGTTTCAACTGATTAAAAGTGAGTTTTCATAACAGTATTTTGAAAACCTGTTTTAACTGATTCAGTTGTTCAAATTTGCCTTAAACGGTAGTTTTTCAAAGGTTATAAATATAGCATTCTTTCAAATGTTTCAAAAAAAGAGAAATATAAAAGTTTTACACTCTGATTTGAGATCAAAAAGAGAGATTACAATCTGTTTGTGACAAGGAGTTTTCCAAAGTTTTGCAAGATTGCTTTTGAGCTTTGCTGTGATTCAAGAACTAATCATACGGCTTCTGGTTTACTGTTATTCCAAGTGTTTTCTATCCTTACTTAGTTTCTTGTAATTGTTCATATTACATTCTGTAAACGTGTTTGTAAAATCCTGTAAAGTCAGTGTGATTCTGGCTTAAGGTATGTGCTGTGTGCAAAGATGGTGAGTAGGTCTTTATAGAAGAGTTTTCCTTCTTCTAGAGTCACTGAAGCCATTATAGTTGCGAAATACATGAGTCAAACAAGCATACAAAAACAAAGGCGAAAGCAAAGATAAACAAGGAGGCATACCCTCGACATCACGAAGTTGGGTAGGCGACAAGAAAACCTGTATCAACTGTTGAGTAGGGATTTTTCGGGGAAGCTTGTCTAATGTGGTCAAAGTTTCCAAGTCTTCTCGGATTAACAACAACATTTGCCATACACGAAAGCGTGCCGGTTTGCTAGTCCAATAGAAAGGAAATCGTGGAGTGTCGCCGTCATAAAAAAAGTGGCGACCCTCCTCCCTGACCACGACTTTGAAGAAACTCCCTTTAAAATTCTTATAAGAAGAAGTAAAAGGAACCAACAAGCGACCTCGACTGGCTAATTAAGGACAACCACCCTACTCGATTACCTGGCCTGGTACTATTGATGTGAGTTGATTTTAGGATTGAACATTTTATTGGTTGCTCTTGTTTATGATTTTGAGATTAGAAATTTGTGGTGAGAACCCTAAGAAGGTTTCCATTGGACATGAACTTAAGTGGCTAAGTAAGTGTGAAGGTTCACTTCAGAAGGATAAAGAGAAAAACACAAGAATAAGGTGATTATGATGCAAGGGGCGGAAATTAAGAACAATGGAAGTAAAGGATGAATGAAGATGACCAAAAGAAAATGACACAAACAAGAACACAAGCAAGTAATATAAATGGCACAAGGAAGGATGGAAAAAAAGAGATGAGATGAAGGAAGCTTATGGTGAAGAATGATGTAGATGATCACGCCACTTGGAGAGTGGGAAACTCCAAGATAAGTGAAGGAAGAGTCGCCACTTGAAATGCTCACACACTCAAAGATAAGACCCAAAACATTCAGGAGACAAAGCTCACTAATCACTCAAGTAGAGTTTCTTTACTATATTCAAAATCTAGGTAAAAATACATGAGGCAAGACACCCAATTTATAGGAAGGGGTGCCTTGGTGGGCAAGATGGGTGAAGGGTAGAAATGGCAAGGGAGGGGGCTGTCTAGGGTGTTGACCATGGTCAAAACCGCATATATCTTCTAGAAGGTAGGTTAAAAACCCTAATTCTAGGTGCCTTGTCTTGAAAAAGTGGGCTTGGTACAAGCCCATTTTGCTAAGTACACTCTCTTTTATGCTATGAGAACCTACTCTAGCCTATTTTTCTATTTGGACCCCAAAATTGAGCCCAAATTATTTACAAACATGTTTTTGTCTTTTAAGAAGACCAAGAGAAAGAACAATTGATGTTCTGGTCTATGCCAAGTTCTTCTTCTAGTGAGTTCCGTCTGATATTTGGTGGGGCCTTGATGTAACCCAAAAATACATAAAGATGACCAATGAGCTATACTTGAAGGGTCATCTCAACAAGGAAATAAGGACTTCATCAATAGAAGAAATGGACAAGGCCCAAGGCATTTAAAGTTCTTCTTATTAGTCTTCTCAAAAGATGAGGCCCAAACCCAATTAATATCTTTTGTAATATTTTTAGAATAGTTTCAAGATAGAACATTAAAAGGGAAGTTGTAGGAAAAGTCACTTTTCTAGAATAAAGAAGTGACTTGAAAAGGGGTGGCATTTACCTTGTCTTTTCATATGCCTTGCCTTTTCATTTACAAGTGACTCTTCATGTATTGTTACCTTTTCATGACCAGTCCTCTATGCCTATATAAAGAGGAGCCTTGCTTTTGTAAACACAAGTTGAATATTGAAATTGAAAGTGAGGTTACTCTCTAGAATTTGAGTGGTTTCTTTGTGAGACTTGCTCTCCTTCTCTTTGTCTTATCTTGTGGGTCTTGGGAATCCTCAAGTGGCAGCACTCTCACTCATCTTGGAGCCTTCCACCATCCAAGTGACGTGATCACTCCCATTGTCTTCAACCACATAAGTTTCTTCAACTCTTCATCTTCTTCTTCCATACCCATTTTATATCAAAAACTCTAAAACATGTTTTTTTTTTCTTTTTCTTGATTTTTCAATCGGTCAAATGTTGCTATTGAATGTTTCTAATCAATATTTTGTCATTGGTTCTTGTTTTAATCGATTGGAATTACTTGTTGATGTTCTATTCGGTTCATGTTCTTGAAATGGGTTTCCCATGGGTTTCTTGATTTGTGTTCTTGAAATGAGTTTCTAATGGGTTTCTTGATTTGTGTTCTTGAATTACTTGTAGAATCTTGATCCAATTCTTGAAAGTGTCATATAGTGCTTCATCTCTTAATCAACTCACATCAGGCCTTTACTTGATTGCTAAGATGAATGCTCACAGTGTGAATTGTATCTTGACTCCTTGGTCATCTTCTTGGCTACTTGGATTGTATCATGCTTCTGAAGTTGGAGAGAATTTGACCTCGAATTTAGAACTCATGCAAATAACATAGTCAATTTGTTCACATATAAAATATTGCAAGGTGGGATATGTGAAGTAAACTTATGTTCATGAAGCTTTGGGAGTTCATATGGGTAAGTTTTAGACATAAGCAATTTTTGGAAAGAGTGTTTGGGGATGAAATGACTTTTTGAAGATAAGCCTCTTAGAAGGTAAGAACCTTTAATAGGTGTTTGAATTGCATTCCAAAACTTCTTTGTGCAAGATGTCAAGTATTTAGATTTATTAGGTAATGAAAAAGATAAAGAAGAAGAACACTTTTGAGGTGCAGTTTGCATTTTTGTACGGGTCAACATGATTGTTTTTGTAGTGTGAGGTGAGGTATTATTACCTGGTTTTTCTTTTCTGTATTTATCTTTTTCATTTTCTCTTTTTGTTTTCCTTTTTATTTGATCTTTATTTACCTCTTTTGGAGATAGACGTTTCAAAATGATCTTATGCCCTTGGAAGGTAAAAGATATTTTATTAGTAAGGCCATCCTGTGAAACTTTTCTATCAAATTGCCATGGCCTTCCTAATAGAATGTGTGTGGCTTCCATTGACACAACATCACACAAGACCTCATCTTTATATTTTCCAATGGAGAAAGCTATGAGGAATTGTTTATTGACAATGATTTCTCCATCTTCACTAAGCCATTGTAATTTGTAGGGCTTTGTATGAGAGATGGTGGGTAATTCAAGTTTATCCACCACTCTTGTACTTGTCACATTTATGCAAATACCCCCGTATGCAATTAAGGAACATAATTTGTCATTAATAAGGCACCTTGTATGAAAAATATTTTCCTTTTGACTCTCATCTAAAGGTTTTTGAATGTGTCCAAACATGTGCCTTACGACTAACAAATCACCTTCACAAGGCAACTCATATTCATCCTCACTTTGGTTTCTTGAAGAGGTAGGGGAACTAGACCTTCAGGCTTGGGAACTATGGTCACTCACAACAACCCCCCCTTTACCATCATGGTTTTTTTGGATGGACAATTTGCAGTTATGTGCTCAAAACCTAGACATTTAAAACAATTTGTGTTTGAGGTTTTGGTGGGTGACTTAGGGGTAGAGGTGGAAGGTTTAGAAACTCTATGGTTAGAAGTGGTTTCTTTTGAAAAATTGGAAGGAAAAGTTTTTGTAGAAATTTTGTAATTTTGTTTTTATCCTTCCATGAAGATTTGTAAAAGCCATCATTATGAGTATTTTTGAAATTGGTTTTCTTCAAAAGTTGTGATTATACCTTGATTGCTAGGTGGACCAATTTTTCTAAAGAAGAGTACTTATATAATTCTACAATATCTTGGATTTATCTCCTTAAACCACTCACAAACCTAGCTATCTTTGACTCCTCACTATCATGCATGTCAATCTTGGTCAAAGTAGTCTCCAAGTCTTTAAAATATTTATCCACACTCCTAGGTCCTTGTTGAAGTTGTTGGAGCTTCAACAAGAGTTCCTTCCTATAATGTGGAGGAACAAACCGCGCGCGCATGCATTCCTTTAAATCATACCAAGATACCACGACTGGTCTCTTATTCAAACAATGTCCATTACATTTTGATGCCACCACTGCATGCATAATCTAAAAATTCTAGGGAAGCTACCTTAACCTTTTGGTCCTCTTAGACCTCATACACATTTAAAATTTGTTCTACTTTAGCTTCTCATCCTAAATACACATTGGGATCCCTTGCCTCATTAAAACTAGGCAATTTAAGAGAAGGGAAAAAAGGCTTTGATGGTGGATGATGATGGCGCCTTTCTTCAAAGTGATGCACTCTTCACTCTAGGTCTTCTTCTTAGCTCCCATAGTGTGTGTAGATTCTAGAAGCTCTTCTTTGTTCCCATCTCCTTCCTTTAGGTTGTCTCTCTTGAGCCGCTTCTAGTCTTTGTAACCTTTCCACTAAATGTCTCACCTCCTCTTCCTTTTGGGCCAAAGTCCTTTTGGTTTCCGAAAGCTCTCCCAAAAGGAAAGCCTTTTGAGAAGATTGTGGCTTTGAAGATTCTCCTGAAGACAAATGAGCCATAATTTGCACAAAAAGGAAACAAGCAATTGGTGAAAATTAACAATTTTATCCACTCCTCACTTGTATCACTCGGCCGTTTAGAAAAGGAGGGAAGAATTGTAATGCACTCAAGAAAGATTTGCTCTCTAAACACAAAGGTCTACACTTGGTAGCAAGCACTTCAACTGAAAGATGACAAAGCTCTTACACTTGGTCACCAAAGATTCCCTCAACAAAACTTAAGAAAATTTGAAAGGCAAGCAAGAAAAGCTTAAAAGCAAGAAAGCTAAACCAAATTGAAAATAAGGTAATCACAAAACTTTGAGAAGACAAGCAAGAAAATCACTTAAAAAAAAGACTCAAAGAAACTTACTTAAACTTTAATTATGAACGTTTGAAAGTTCTTAGAAATTGTGAAAGCAAGAAGGATTAAACTCCACAAGTATGAACACAATTTGCCATATACTTAGAATCCTCTTTTAGAAACTTGAAATTTGAAAGTTGAAATGTGAATGCTCTCAATTTCCTTTGTTTTTGTCTTTGTTTTTATGGATCCAAAAGTTCCATATCCTTTTTCCATGCATATTTGTAATTCACTTTCAATTTTCGAAAAAAAGAGATTGGATTGGAATTCAATTCATATGAACACTTGCATTCTATGTTTGGAATTAAATCAATCACTTACTCAAACAACTTCTAATTTGATTTTATCTTTTCACAATTAAAATCAAAATAAGTAGAATAGATTTAAGACTTCTAAAATACTAAGAACATAAGACTCAAGCAAAAGATGTAAGGTAAGGAAAAAAATTGACACAAAATAACATACAAAAGAGGAATTTAAAGTGCTTAATGAATAAAATTGCAGAATTGTAGATGACAAGAATTTATAAGCGGAAATGAAATTGCTTGAAGGTAAAACAAAAAATTAAAATGTGCTAGAATTTAAAGGTCTGAAATCAACTCAAAGCAAATAAGCACAAGATAACCATGCTCTGAATACCACATGATGTGAGTTGAGTTTAGGATTGCACATTTTAATTGGTTGCTCTTGTTTATGATTTTGAGATTAGCAATTTGTGGTGAGAACCCTAAGAAGATTCCTACTAGACACGAACTTAACCAAGTGGTTAAGTAAGTGTGAAGGTTCACTTCAAATGGGTAAAGAGAAAAACATAAGAATAAGGTGATTGTGATGCAAGGGGCGGAAATTAAGAACAATGGAAGTAAAGGATGAATAAAGATAACCAAAAGAAAATGACACAAACAAGAACACAAGCAAGTGATATAAATGGCACAAGGAAGGATGGAAAAAAAGAGATGAGATGAAGGAAGCTTATGGTGAAGAATGATGTAGATGATCACGCCACTTGGAGGGTGGAAAACTCCAAGATAAGTGAAGGAAGAGCTGCCACTTGAAATGCTCACACACTCAAGATAAGACCCAAAACATTTAGGAGACAAAGCTCACTAATCACTCAAGTAGAGTTTCTTTACTATATTCAAAATCTAGGTAAAAATTCATGAGGCAAGACACCTAATTTATAGGAAGGGGTGCCTTGGTGAACAAGATGGGTGAAGGGTAGAAATGGCAAGGGAGTGGGGGTGCCTAGGGTGTTGACCATGGTCAAAACCACACCTTTAGGTATAGCTTCTCGAAGGCAGGTTAAAAACCCTAATTCTAGGTGTCTTGTCTTGAAAATGTGGGCTTAGTATAAGCTCATTTCGCTAAGTGCACTCCCTTTTATGCTATGTGAACCTACTCTAGCCTATTTTTCTATTTGGACCCCAAAAGTAAGCCCAAATTATTTACAAACATGTTTTTGTCTTTTAAGAATACCAGAAGAAAGAACAATTGATGTTCTGGTCTATGCCAAGTTCTTCTTCTAGTGAGGTTCGTCTGATATTTGGTGGGGCCTTGACTTGATTGCTGAGATGAATGGTCACAATGTGAATTATATCTTGACTCCTTGGTCATCTTCTTGGCTACTTAGATTGTATCAACTATACATTTTTGAAAAAACTTGGGGTGTCAGTCTTAAATATAACGACAAACACAGGAGTCGAGAAGCTTAGATATATGCCCAACTATTCGGGTGAAGCTGCGTTGGCGCCACGTTCAAGGAACGTGGTGAAATCGTCCAGACGGAAACGAACGTGGATGTCAATTATTAAACAAGAGTAAAAGAAAAAGTAATCACCTAAGAATGGATCTTTACTTAAACATACAATGTCAGACGACGAGCACCATCAGAGGGAGAAAACCCTGCCCGGCTCTTCCGGATCCAACATATCTATATTGGCGCTAAAAGACTTTAGCGAGGCAGTGGTGCCAAACCGAGAAGAATGCTCTCGGACTCTAAAGTCACCCCACTCGAAGTCGACAACCCGAGTTGGAGGAGCGTCCAACTCGACAACGCCGACAATAGGCTCAACCGAAAGACGCACGTCTTCGCAACCCCATTCGCATTAGCTTTATCGCTAATATGGGAGGACTCAGAGGAACTTTGGAACTTTTTTAATCGATCTCTGAGAGGTGGACAACCTCACGTGGCACCGTGTTATCAACAAGCTTAGAAACTTTCAGGTAAGAGCTATCAGAAAAAGAAGAAGACATTGTTATCTCGACTTTTTGCTCGGTAATTAATCAAAGAGAAGGAGAAGTGAGAGAGGAAACGTTAACAAATGAGGGGACCACTTCCATGCTATTTATAGCATCAATGGCAGGAGAGAAGGCGAACCGTTGCAGAAATCTTGATTGTTAGATTAAGTAAAGAAGAGCGGTCCAGATCTTCCGACTGTTCATGAAATGACATGACACGTCAGCCACACGTCAATCATAAACATCAACCAAGAGACACTCTTTTTATGGACAAGCGGCAAAGACATGACCAAGACAAAAAATGATAAGATCGTCATTCGACATTCCAACAACAACACTTGACCAAGGCAAAAACAAAGGACAAAGATTTAAAACCTATTGGTACTATTTACGACTTTTCGCTTTACTTAGAAAGCTCAAGCCTGGACGACATGTGTTCTACTAGGAATCGAGAAGCCGAAAGGCCGATCACCCCATACGGCAACATGACCTTTTGGCCAAGGCGATTATCACGTTGATTCGCAGATTAAATAGGTTAAGCTTGATTAAAAAAAATAAAACATGATTAAGGGATCATTGGGCCTACACTAATCTTTGCAACAACACAAGGCCCAATAGAAAAGTATAAATAAGAGGGGATCCCATGGTAAAAAGAAATGGTTGTTTGAACTATGAACTAGATAATTAGATACAACTCAACCAACTTGAATCGGAATGTCTTTGCAGGTACATCACTTTCACGGACTCAGTAGTAGGACAACTGGAACTAAAGAAAGAAAACAAAAGGAACTTGATAGGAGATATTCAATCTCAGATAAATTGTAAGAACACTTTATTTTTTATTGATTAAGATCTCCCAAATATGATTTAAAAGCAATTAACACATTTCTCGGGTGTGCTGGGAAGTTATTGTTACCTAAGCTGATTCAAGATTAACCTTGCAAAGTGAAAAATTTATCTAACGCGAAGCATTTTTTTAGGAAAAATATATATTGTGAGAAATTAGAAAGAGGAATCAGTAAACTTTCTTATACAAATTGGTATTGCACTCTCGTAAGTCGTGAAAGTTTTACGACCTATTTATAGTAAAGTGGTGTGTGCGGTTATGATGGTGTTCCAGCATTTGGTTAATAAAATTGTGGTAAGATGATAGATGAACACAATACAATATGGTGAATGTGTCACATATAATAGGTCAGAGAAGAGGTGTGAACTTGTAGGACATCTAGTCTCATCACAATAACACTAATATCAAGCTTTTTTATTAAAAAAATGTACATTTTTGTCTCAAGTTTGTTGTACAAGCTTTTCTTTCCCTGTCATGCTCGTGCCTAATGAAAAGGTTTCCTTGTACTTAACAAGGAATTGCTTGAACCAACTTGCTGACAATCTTGGAGTTCTCTTCAGGGTTGCAAAATCCACATGATGGAATCCATATCTTACTGTATATCCATATATCCACTCAAAGCTGTCGAGCAAGGACCATGCAAGGTATCCCCTCACATCTGCTCCTTTCCTATAACCAAGAGAGGGTTGGGGAGAAATCAGACCCAAATCTATTTTGTTCTCATGTTTCTTTAGTGTCACTAAACAGACATGATGGTGTGGTGTTCCAGCACTTGACCAAATAAAATTGTAGTACGATGCTATATGAATATACTAGATAACAATTTAGTCAAAATTGGAATCCTTGATTGGTTTTTACTGCTGGATTTTTTCTAATTGTTTTTTTTTTTTATTATTTTCTTACCTTATTGCCGCTACCATCGCCTCTATGTGATCCACCATGTACTTTATTCTTTTAGAATCATTAAGATGTTCTTCCAAAGTGAAATTTGGATCATCTTCTTGGCCATACCCTATAAATATTTTGCATTATCAGCAATGAACAGAATGTGCTTAAAACAAAACAATATGGTTACCATTTTCGGTTATGAACATTGGAGTATTGTTGTATCTATCTTTCACATATGTGACTGCTTTTTCCATGCCATCTGGGTAAATATTGAACCAACTAAATGTAGTCTGCAAAACATTAGAAACTTCAGAATTGGTTAAGCATGGAAGTAAAGGTGATCATGATCTTTGTAGAAGGTTTGAGGACACGTACCGGTTCACCGATTGGGAAACCATTCCTTACTCCACTCTTCATGTATAAACCCTCTGTTCTGGAGTTTCCCTGTCCTGTCTTACACCTTGAGTACATGCAATCTTGGACATAGAAAGCCGTGTAGTAATTGACACCAATGAAATCCAATCCTTTCTTGAGTTTCTCTTTTTCTTTGCTTGAAATCTTGGGTAAAAGGCTTCCAAGAAGATTCTCCATTTCTGTTGGATACTTTCCCAATATGATTGGGTCCAAGAACCTGAATTATAAGGAAGTTTATACTCTGGAGCAGTTGAGTGAGCAACAATAATAGAAAAAGGCTTTTAAGGGAGAACAATACCAATTGAAGGTGAATGATCTTGCTCTTTCCGCAGCCAATTTGTCAGCTGTTGAATTGCTCAATGGTTCATACCATTCATGTTGAAGGACTATGCCAATGCTTCCTTTCTGCTCGGTCTAATATTCCACCCACAGAAGTACAATTTTTTTAAAAAATTGAAATGAGTAATCTCATGTTTTGATCAAACAAATCGATTTCAGAAAATTTGCTGGTGTTATCATAAATTTTATCTTGTCTTTTAGGATACTTAGATTATGATGCTGAGAAGTGCGTCACATACCTGGTATTTGGTTCTATAGATATCAACTGCAGCTGCATGTGCCAGGATAATGTTATGAGCTGCTACAAAGGGCTCCTTTTCTGAATCTCCTTCACTGCATTGAGCAAAGGCTAATGGGCCAGAGCAACGGCATGGAGGATATAAACCTGAACGGTAACCAAGTGGCACTTGGAAATTCGGCTCATTGAATGTGGCCCAGTACTTAACTCTGTCCCCAAAGGTCTTAAAACACAGGTCCGCATAAAAAGCAAAATCTTCCCTGTTCATAAAAAACGTGAAAATATGACAGTATTCAAGAGTTCCTATGATCAATGTTGTATTGAAACATCTTCAGGTAAACTAGAAAACCAGTTACTTACTGTGATTGGGGACTTAGCCAGCTTCCATATCTGTCTTCCAGCTCTTGGGGACTTTCATAGTGACTGAGAGTCACGAAGGGTTGGATCCCTGTTGAGAAAACAAGATTCATTTCCAATTAATTTTTTCTCAAAAAAGATTAATGTGGGTTACATGCAGTTTTCCTCACCAATTGCCAAATTCACTACTTAATTGCATTTTTTTTTTACCTTTGAGTATTAGAACATCAATGAGTCTGTTGTAGAACGCAATACCAGCATGGTTGGCTTCTCCAAATCTACCCTCTGTTTGAAATGATGCATACCATGAATCTATGGTACATTCGTAGTTGGAATTAATTTATTTGAGTTTTAATAATGCATATGAGCATACTTGGTAGAATTCTTGCCCATGATATGGATAGCCGATAGCTGTTTACTCCCAAAGCTTCCATTAGATCTATATCCTCCTGTGTTTCGATCCACAATGAATTAAAATTAAAATTACAACTTGTTCTAATTTTTTTTCATGAAGAGTGGGTGACCGTAAACGTCACATAAGTAACCACTTACACACATGTGTAACCAGTTTTGCGTGCGTCACATAAGTAACCACTTACAGACACACGTGTAACCAATTTTGCGTGTGCTACGGGTCATATATTATAATATAGAGCCAGTGTCATATTCTCACAAAATGTCACGTCTGCAGCGTCAATTAATGTCACACAAGCGGTGTCAAGTCTGTGTTAGTGGTAGTGTTAGTGGTAGAGAGGGTGTTAATAAAACATATTTAAGGATAAATAGCATTCTAGGTCTCATAGGGTGTGAAAATTAGCATTGCTCATACAAAATTAGCAGCACTCATTTCACCTATTGGCTTGATGGGTGAGTGCAGTGTTTCCACGATAAGGGGTGGGTGTAATGGTTTGAAGGTATGGTGAGCTGAAAGTGTTTTCATGGCTACTTTGTCTTAGCAAGTGATTATTTTTTCTGAGTTTAGATTGCATAAGTAGTTGTAGGTTAAGAAAAGCTTAAACGTAGAACCTCAAAACAGAGGAAAAAAAAGGGCACAATGAGTCACGAATACATGCTTACCAGGTAGCGATTATAATGATCATTCGCAATATCCCCATTTCCCCCACCGATTATTACATATCTACCTGCAAACAGTCATCGATAAAATTAGTTACAACAACTTCAGAAAGAAGCAGCAAAAAAAAAAAAAAAAAAAACACAACAATGACTAAATTGAACTGATTCGGAAATGAAATTTAAAGAGCTAAAACTTGAACACCTGTTCCGTGAGTGAAGTTATCCCAGTTGCTCATCCCTTTGCCATCACTCTGGTAAGCTCCTTCATACTGTAAAATATTATAATGTAATAGTAGTAGTAGATTGAAACTACAAAAATGATTGGAGGTAGAGATGTGATACCTGGTAAGAGGAAGAAGCAGTGCCGAAGAGGAAACCAGTTGGCAAGGGAGAGAGATCCAGATCCAATCCATTTGAGAGAACTGCAAGTGGAACCACTGCAAAATGAACCAAGAATATCACCACACACACAGTTTTGGTTAACATTTTGGAATAAACAACCCTTGCTGTTTGTTATGTCACGTTCTTATACATTGTTTTGAACCCGCGCAACACGTGCACAACAAAATATTTATTTTAATAACTCTTTATCTGTTCAGTGGGTCTTTATAAGAAACGTTTTATAATGGTACCCCTTTATTAATGATCAATGATTTTTTAATATTCCTTGTGGAAAATGGTAAGCAAGGCACGTTAACACCTTTTATTCAAGTCTATAAAAGTTTCTGTTTACATAAACTTTTGTACGATATGGTAATTTGCACGAGGCAGATGTTACTGAGAGAAAAAAATATCTGAATCATTATAAGAGAATAGAGTCATGTCCATGTTTAGTCACTTGGATAATCTAAAGGCAGCAAGTCAATTTCCATAACAATTGACAAATATTTTTATAGAAGAACCAAAATAAATCATCACATTCTTGTTACTTTTGTACTTGACCCAGGACACAAGTAAAATACTTGAGTATTTATGTTTTGGTCATGTGATTAGGGAAGAAGCACATTGATAATCACTTATCGTGTATGTTTTTTTAAATAAAATTTAGTTTTTTTCAATGTAATACATGGGTTAACCTAAGTTGTTGAATCTTCAAATACGCAATTATGTATTTTTATTGTTTCATGTTTTTCTTAAACAAATTAAGATTAGAGAATATTTAAAAGAAGAAATTGTATCAAACAAAAACACGAAAATAGAGAATAGTAAATGAAGACAAAAAAAACAAAGTATATGAAAAATGAAAGATAGTAATAGAAACGGACAAGAATTGAGTGAGAGAACTAACAAACTAAAGTTGTAGAAATCAAGTTGAAAACTATGTAAATGAAAAATTGAAATTAAAAGGACAGAGAAATGAAATTGCAATAAAAAATGAAAAACATAGCATGTATTAGAGAGTTCAATTGAAACTACAGTAGACGATTAAAGTAATGTGTGAATCTAAAAGTAAATTAAAATTACAATTTGGATTTAAAACAACGAGTAAAACACAGATGAATGTGTAAAGGATGAAAACTAAATACAACTATCAGACTGTTTAATAGACAATCGTCTACCAAATCATCTAATAGTTGTATTAATGAAAAGTATAAGCATCTAATGAAAATGCAATGAACAAAAATATAAAGTACATAAAATTTAAACGACATGTATTTACAGGAATTGTAAATAACGTAAACTGAAAGAAAACAATAGAATTCCTTAGAACGAAAAATAATAAAATTGTAATAGAGACAGTTTAATGAACTAAAACAGTAAAAATTGGAAAACAAAATATTACTAAAATTGAAATGAATGAAATTGAAAATAATTGAATGCATAGAATGAAATGTAAATGTAGAAATACGAAAATTAAAAGGAATTGTAGTAAAAAGAAGGAAATGCCATTTGAGAAATGTGAAACAATGAGCGGAAATCATGTTCAAGTCATCTTCACCCTTGAATGTAAAAAACTCAATTCTGAATTTCTTATTTAATTAAGAAAACACATAATCAATCAGTTTATATACTCAAAGAAAACAATTCTTTAATGAAGAATTTAATCCTAAAACGATAAAACAACTAGAGCATTGTCTAACACAGTTTCAAAATCATTGTTACGCATTTCAAGAATTCAATCATCTTACGAATGTAAATGTGCAAAAATGAAAGCAATAAATAAAACTAGAACACGAAATTGTGATATAATGCGAAAGTAGATCTTTTTTATAGATAGAAATTGAATTGCATAAAATTGTAAAAGTAGAAAACTAACTAACTATAAGAACTAGCATCTATTCCTAATTAAGTGAACCTATCTAAGCCTAAGTACGCGTAAGTCCATCTGAATTGTGTTTATAGTTCCTTATTTATAAGGTTATGAAACTACAACTGGATGAGACTAAAATGAAATAAAAATATGCCTTCGTAGAAAATATACCTTCGTTTTATACTAGATGGTCTTCCAGCTCCTAGTCGTCTAATGCTTTCTCTGCTTAGCAGCTTCGATAGATTTATTTCTTTTATTTCAGAACTTCCAATCTTCATAGGCCAATTATCTTCATTAAAGTTCGTAAGTTCATGAATCTACTATAACAAAGATCAGTTCAAAAGGTTATCATCATTGAATCAATTGATCATACAATCTATACACAACATTTTAGCCAAAAATGCAATCTTTATTCAAAATTTCTTACAACTCTTATGTGCTAAAAATCACAAATAAGAAAGTTAAAAATGCTTAGGGAATACAATAAGCCTATAAAATCCTGAACTAATAAACTTTTATCACATATGTGAGAGGTTTCTTTGCCTAGTCCTGCTCAATAACTTTGAGTGGAAATATAAAATCAACGAGTTATAGGGTGTAACAAAATAAGAAATCACAATACATTTGAAAAAACAAAATAGAAAAAGATGAAAGGTCAATTCACATATTCAAAATTCAAACAATTCTTCTTATCATAGTTTTTTAAAAGTTTCATATTCAAGTTGGAATAATTAACCGATTCAATTAGTCATATGAATCAAATCCAAATATAATTTAATCTAATATGTATCTAATTATCAAATGAAGATTCAATCGATTTAAAGTTTGACTTATAAATTCATAAATGCAAATTATCATCATAAAGTGAAAATCAGACATTGAAGAGAAAAAGAACAAACTCAGACTATTAAGAAGTGAGTTTAAGTCAAATTCATCCTTACAAAACAAGCTTGTAAGGTGGGGATTATCTCACTTACATAGTGTAAATTGACCTTATCTCTAGTCGATGTCATGGAACATTAAATGATTGGTACAAAACTCAATTTGGACGGTTTGATCTTGATTTCGTGAATTGATCCTAAAAAGTTAGTTTTTCATGAAGGATGAACAAAATATGCAAATGAGAGAAGAAAAACAAAAAGACAATTCTAAAATTGAAAGAAGAAGATAGAAATAGACAATTTTTAAGTTTGTAAATCTAAACAAATTATTTCTCTTCATTTGTTTAGAGCACATTTACTCTATATATATCTTCTCTAATCTGAAGGAAACATGGGTCTAAATGTGGATTCTAATTAGGATCATGAGTCCAATTACAATAGTACAATTTAATACAAGCAAAATTGAATTTACATATATTTGTATAAAAAATTTAACAAATCTATCTCAACTTTAAAAAATCATAGAAAATAATATAAGACTTCAAATTTAACAAAAAAATATGTCCATTTTAAAGAACTGGAAACATAGAACTATCAATAAACAAGAAAACAAAAACAAACAAGGGATAAAAAATATGTCGGAGAGTTCTTCCAAAGAAGATTTGAAGAAATACCATTTTGAAATTGTGCAATGCTTATATTACAAGTTAGGCTTCCTCCAAAAAGATTATAAAAGACTGGATAATTCTCTGCTCCTTATTTACTATCAAAGTTTCTCATACATATAGCCAAAACAACAAAACAGATAAAACATAAAAACAGCGTAAACATTCCAAAGATATGTCTCAACAGAAAAAACAAATCTATGAGATTCTAACAAGTTGAGAAATTACTATTCTTCCCTCTGTTCTAATTGAGATTCTCAACCATTACTTCATTTTGCCTTTAAGAGTGCAGTCATAATCATCAAAATACTTAGGCTTGGTGTTATATCTTTTGGGCTTGCTCCTTTCTATTGGGCTTCTCATTTATGTTTCATCATGATCTTCTGTTGTCTCCTCTTAGGCAATAACATCTCTTTCCTATTCAACAAACACCTTGCCCTCAAGGTGCAGTGTTGGATAGTCCTTAAGCAAGGTGTCACGGTTCTCCCAAGTGGCATTTTCAGGTACAAATCTTGCCACTGACCTAATGCTTCTGCTGCATCACAATTTCCAGAAATTCGCCAATCAAGTACAATAAGAGGTTGCAACTTAGGTTGATTATTGAAAATTGTTGAAGAGGGTTCCAATTGAGGTGTCTCATTTTGATTATGGAATAGTTTATGCTTTGAAACATGAAAAATAGGATGAATTTGAACTACTGGATGTAATTCTAATTCAAAGGCCACTTCCCCAATTTGTTTGATAATGTGAAAAGGACCACAAAATTTATGGGCCAGCTTTGAGAGTTAATAGTTTCGTGCACTCACCTGTCGGTGTGGTCGCAACTTGACTGACACTTGATCACCCACTTTGAAGGGGTGAGGCAGTCTCTTCTGTTGAAGATGGATGAAACTTCTTCTCTACCTAGTCTTAGTGTGTGTTTGATGAAGAAAATAGCTAGTTTGTTTTGAAGATTGTAATGTGTTTTTTAGGTGATCTTGTATATAGGTTAGTGTGAGTTTAAGTTTGACTTTTGCTTCATGACCTATCCTATTTTCCCAATCAAGGTGGTAAGATCAAGCACAAGAAGTGATTCAATGGTTTTCAAAAAGCTCTTTAAAGTTTTCTCAAAAATCAGATTACTGCACAAAAATAAATCTGTTTGTTTGGAAAACAATAGGTTTATTTTTGTTTTGCTGAAAGGATTTTCAAAATTCTGTTAGGGCACCAAAAGTGCAGTTTAGTCAGTTATTTCAGTTAAGCTGAACTGACAGCTTTCTTGAAAAAAATAATCTGTTAGTTTTAAATTTATTTTGTTGTTTTTATAACAACTTTTTAATTGGTTTTTTAAAGTTGTTAGAAACTGATTTCTATATAATGAAAGACTTTTCTCACATGAAAGGGTGTTGTGCAATCACGGTTTTAACAGAAATTAAACATTTTCTGCGTGAGAAGAAGGATTGGAATGTGTTTTTGAAAGGTTTTTCAAAAAGATCTTCAAGTGTGCTTGTCCTAGGAGAGCCTTGATCTTAGTGAAGGTGTTGGTGCGGTTCTGCTGCAATTGAGCTATTATTTTGAGTTCTTTCATCTTATTTCAGGTGTTATCCTTCCTTATTCATTCTTGTAAAAGGTGTTAGTGTAAGTCACTCTTTGATATGGTTTCTTGGAGTGCAAGATGTGCTGAAATAGGGTTTTTCAGCTTTGGTTGTATTGTTCTTGTAGGGTTAAAGAACTGTTGTGTGTTGTAATTGATTGTAACTGGTTTTTAGTGAATTCCACCTTGGAGTAAGGTGAAACTGGATGTAGCTCATTATGAGTGAACCAGTATAAAGTGTGCTTGCATTATTCTTCTTATCTCTGACTCATTTATGATATTTTGAACAATCTATCAAGAAAGAAAACTGTTCATTTAAAATTGAACCTGTTATTTCTAGGTTTACTCAAACTATTCTTCTTAATCTGAAAAATTTCTTTAATCATAAACAAAGTCTTCTGAATCTGTGTAATTGACTGAGTTGAGGACAAACAGTTCCTTCATAAAATCTTTGTTAATGATTTACGTTCTTCAAGGAATTGTATTAAAATAATTTGGATGATCTTTTGGAATAAATCTTGTTCTTAGAGCTGCTTGAAAATTAACTCATCTGGTTCTGTAAAATTCCTTTGTTTGATCTAAATCCTAATCTGAACAAGTTCTAGTTTTGTTAAAGTGTGTTGAAAATTAAATCTGTTCATTTCAAAATCTATTTGTTCTTTTTCTCCTGAAATATTGTAAACCAGTTTGTGTTTGCGAAAATTTTATAACTTCAATTCACCCCTCCCCTCTTGAACTTAGACACCAATAGACCCAACAATTGGTATCAAGAGCTAGGACTTGTATTTTACTCAAGTTTGTGCATTATGTCTGAGTTTAAAATGTCTTTTGCTGAAGGTGCGTCTATTAATAGACCTCTTATGTTTGGTGGTGTGAATTATGCATTTTGGAAAATTAGAATGAAAATCTTCATGGAATCTATTGACATGGGTATTTGGGATGCAGTAGTCAATGGACCTTTTGTACCTATGCAGGTTGTCAAAGAAGAAACAGTGAAGAAACCTTGGTCTGATTGGAGTTAAAGTGAAAAGAAGAAGTCCCAATATGAATCCCTAGCCAAGAACATTATCACTTCTGCATTGAATATGGATGAATTCTTTAGAGTGTCTCAATGCAACTCGGCCAAGGAGATGTGGGAAGTACTAGAAGTAACCCATGAGGGAACGAATGATGTGAAACAAGCAAGGAAGCACTCACTCATTCAAGAATATGAACTTTTCAGGATGCAATCAGAAGAAAGCATTGCATATGTGCAGAAACGGTTTACACATATTGTAAATCATCTCACTAGACTTGGTAAGGTCTTTGACAAGGAAGAGCTCAACATAAAGGTGCCTAAGGTAACAACAATTTCAGAATCCAGAGATTTATCCAAGATGTCCACTGCTGCATTGTTTGGAAAATTGATGGAGCATGAGTTAGAACTCAAAAGATTGAAAGAACAAGAAACAGTGGAGAAAAAAGCCAAAGGAATTGCTTTGAAGACTAGCATAGAACATGATACAAGTGAGGAAGAGGAGAATCTTGAACATGATGAAACCTTGAGTCTGCTCACCAGAATATTCAGCAGATTTCTAAAGAGGAAGAACCGAGACAGAACTCAACAAAGAAAAAGGTACTCTAAATCCAATGACTCAAATTCCTCTAGTTATACTTGCTTTGGTTGTGGTAAACAAGGTCACATAAAGATTGATTGTCCAAACAATCAAAACAAAGAAAAACCAGCAAGCAAGAAGAGTGAAAGAGGCAAAGGAAAAAGAGCATATATCTCTTGGGAAGAAAATGAGGTCTCTTCAACAAGTGACTCCTCAACTGGAAGTGAAGAAGCAAATATGTGCTTCATGGTGAATGATGAAGGATCAATCTCTGATTCGGTGAGTGATTTTTCCACTAATTCTGAAAGTTATGATCAACTATTAATTACTTTTAAGGAAACACATAATGAAGCAAACAGATTGGCTGTTATATGTAACAAACTGAACAAAGTAAACAAAGTACTTGAACCTAAGGTTAAGTCACTTGAGGAAGAGTTATACAAAGCTAAAACTGATCTTGTTAGTCTTGAATTGACATGTTTGCATGCATCTATAAAAACCTGTGAAAACTATAAGAAGCTGGAAAAACAGGTTGAATATTTGCTGAAAACCTTATCAAATTTCACCAAAGGAAGAGAAAATCTTGAAACTTTGTTAGGATCTCAAAATGATGTTTTTAATAAAAATGGCTTAGGATATAATCTTGGAATAAAGAAAAATGTGAAAAAGCCGTCTAGTTTTTTTGTTCCTTCCAAAACAGGTTTTTCTTCTTTTAACAGTTCAAATACACTGCATACTGCATCTTGCTTTTACTGTATGAAATCTGGACATATCTCTAGAACATGTAAAGCTAGGTACCTTATTCCTAAAGGATTGGCCAAATGGCTTCCTAAGGAAAGGTATTAATCCTGTTGGACCCTAGACTAAAAAGGGGTACCATATGTGTTAAATCTTTTTTGAAAAAAAAAACAGCAGAAAAAACCAGTGGTACTTGGACAGTGGATGCTCAAAGCATATGACTGGTGACTTGGCTCAATTCACAAGTCTGAAACTTAAAGCTGAAGGGCATGTCACATATGGAGATAACAATAGAGGAAGGATTCTTGGAAGAGAAAATGCTGGTATTGAAAATTCAACCACAATTGAGAATGACTTATATGTGGAGGGACTAAAGCATAGTCTTCTAAGTATTAGCCAACTTTGTGACAAGGGCCACAAGGTTAATTTTGAAGCCAACACCTGTACAATTTCAAATGAAACCTCTAGTAAGGTGTTGGTCATAGGTAGAAGGGTAAACAACATCTATCTCTTAGATATTATGAATAATTGCTTTGAAAATTAATGTCTGTTATAAAAAAGTGATGAGTCTTGGCTGTGGCACATGATGTTAGCTCATATCCATACAAATCACTTGAATAAGTTGAAATCTAAGGATCTTGTTTCTGGTTTACCAAATATAAAATTTCAGGATAGTAGATTGTGTGATGCATGTGTAAAGGGTAAACAAATAAGAACTTCTTTTAAAACAAAGGATGTGGTTTCTACAAATAAAGCTTTGGATGTTCTGCATATGGATTTGTTTGGACCTTCTAGGACTGCTAGTTTAGCTGGAAACTTATATGCTTTGGTAATTGTTGATGATTTCTCAAGATATACATGGACTCTCTTTCTTAATTATAAAAATGATGCATATACAGCTTTTAAGAAAATGGCTAAGGTTCCGCATAATGAAAATGAAAATAGCATAAAATAGATTTGTAGTGATCATGGGGGAGAGTTTCAAAATGCAAAGTTTGATAGGTTTTGTGAAAAAACATGGGATCATACATAACAATTCTGCTCCTAGGAAACCTTAACAGAATGGTGTAGTTGAAAGGAAGAAAAGATCACTAGAGGAATTAGCTAGAACCATGTTAAATGAATCTAATCTACCTAAATATTTCTGAGCAGATGCAGTATACATTGCTTCTTATCTGCTTAACAGAACCTTGATTAGACCTATTCTCAAGAAAACTCCTTATGAAATGTATAAAGGTAGGAAGCCTAACATTAGTCATCTTAGGGTCTTTGGTTGCAAATGCTTTATTATGAATAATGGCAAAGATAATCTAAGCAAATTTGATCCTAAATCTGATGAAGGAATACATATTGGCTATGTTATTAATGGACATGCTTACAGGGTGTATAACAAAAGATTGCTTACTGTGGAAGAATCTATGCATGTGGTGTTTGATG
>Ga0123342_1004308_pt1 | contig 21785 bp, 8 predicted proteins | sample Turbeawhitnodule_FD_89960 | JGI IMG/M metagenome (GOLD analysis project Ga0123342, IMG submission 89960) | Root nodule microbial communities of legume samples collected from Mexico - Turtle bean Mexico white nodule | ecosystem: Host-associated > Plants > Roots > Nodule | place: Mexico: Nepantla...
TCGGTATAACCCTCTTCCACTAGACTCCACAAACCCTTGGCACGCAGGAGGTTTTCCATCAGTTCACTCCAATGGTCATAGTGACCATCAAACTGTGGGATCTTGGTGAGTGTTTTGTCGTCGCTCATCTTCTCTCTTTTGGATCACTTTGTTTTTGCCTGCGCTCTGATACCAAATGTTAATTTTAGGTCTCAGAGGCAAATGCACCGAAAAATGATATTTTATTCATTGGTACCAATGCCCTTTTTATAAGGAATCCATAATAACTAAAAGATGAAAATAAAGGGCAGTACTCAACTACTCCTAGAAAAAAGCAAAGTGGAAATTGACCTATTCTAATATTGAAACAATAGATCTAATAAAATAATCTAAATAAAATAAACTTTATTCAACAATATATGCATGACAGCTCATGTATTTTGTTAGTATATATATTTTTTAAGAGTTATTTTTAAAACATTTAAATAATAACTTAAAATATATATAATTTTGTAAAAGTGGTATTTAAGAATGTGTATGAGAGTTATTTTTCATTAGAAACATTATTTTTCAATAAGAATGAGAAATTGTTCCATTATTTATTTTATTAAAAAATTTATAAAGAAATATATCTCATTGTATATGATTATAGATAATTTAAAATGTGGTATAACCCTCTTCCACGTGTACGTCAACCATTCAATCACAGTGTTGAGTAAAAAAAACCAAAAAATGTTTAACTTACACGAAATTCATCATGGACCATCCAAAATACTCCATACAAGAATCAAAGGTTGAGATGCTGAGATGTTCATGATGAAACCCATTTAACTAGAAAAGTAACGAAATTCAACGGTGCAGATTCATCCACAACCGTTAAGCAACGGTCACACAACAAAACAAAATATCTCACTGAAGCTATCTCTTTCACTTTCAACCACTTCACTCCTAGTTGTCCCCTTCTACCCAAAGATTTAATAATAAATTTTAAATGAACACAATTATTTTCCTTCAATTAATTATTTTTTATATTTTTTAAGTTATTATCTTTTTAATCTCTATTTTTATTTCAAATTAACTTTAGTATTCTAATTTTAAATTATCAATCACTAAAATAATTATATAACATAATATAAATGATTTCTTATAAATATAAAACATAACTTATATATTAAAAAATTCATCTAATACCATTATGTAAAGAGGATACACTATGTGTTGATTTTCTTAGGTTTAACTGGACAATTTTAATTTTTAATAAATTAAAATTAATTTATTTTTTATTTAATCAAATAAATAGTTGTATAACTTTTTTATTTATCTCAAAATAATTAAATAAATTATATTTTTTTACATAAACAGTTACATAATTTTGTAATACTACTTTTTTTATAAAATTATATATATATATATATGAATTTCTAATCATTTTTAATTTTAATTAATATATAAAATTATATAAAAATAGAAATATATTTTTTATATGTAGAAATATATAGATAAATAAAATTATATAAATAACTTAAAAATGAAAAAAAAAATATCTGTAAAATATATATATATATATATATATATATTATTTGATATTATTTTTGGTGTCATATTTTAATTAGAAAATTTTATTCTTTAATAATTAAATTTCTTTATTAAAAAATTAAACAATTTCTCATTTAAAAAATAATAATTATATAATTTTTTTAAACTAATTTTACAATTTTATATATTTTTTAAAATGTATAATTATTTTTAATTTAATAAAAATGTGAATCCACATTATAACGCATATATTTTGGCTAATTATAATTTAAAGGATAAAATTTATTTATTATAAATTTTACAATTTATATAAAATAAACATGTTTATTTACATTTATCTTTTTAAAATAGTATTTGTTATATTTTGAATGTAAAACTTTTATAATGTCAGTTAAGTTAATGTGACTTTAATGTAGCAAAATAAAAGTTAATAAATCTATCTCATATATGTTTTGAATACCATATATATATATATATATATATGTTATGAAGTCTTTTTTTATTTATCATTGAACAATTAGGACTGATTTTCTTTGGATGGATCATAATGCCCTTTAATTATTTATAAATGAATGTTTTAATGAGAGAATATAAGTTTTTGAAAAAGGAAATGAAAAAAAAGAAGAGAGAGCAAATGTTGACATTCTTGAATCAACCAAATAAGAATGAAATCAAGATAGGTAGGAGAATCCTCTAGTCTAAGAAAAATTATTAGTTTGATCTTTCTAGAAATAAACATTAGATGATGGTTGTAAACGAGTATTTTACTATTTTTTACTCTGAAAAGCAATAAGAATTCGACATGATTCAAAACACTCTAAAGTGATGGAGAATTAAAGTATAATACCTTCTTGAATTATTTTGAAATTTATAGGATGTATTAGAATCAAGAGCATATACTAATTAATACAACAACGAAATAATGAGTTAACTATCTTAATTAATCAGACTTATTAACATTCATCAACATTCTTCTAATGAACTGCTTTAGGCATAGTAGAGGATTATCTACTAGAAAAAGAAAGAAGATGAACAATAATTCAATTTCGTCTACATAAGTCAGAGTAATTCTTAGATTCAACATATATTCATTCAAGTTCATACATGTTTACATATCCATTTCTATATCAAATTGATTCTACATGAAGTGTACATAATACAACTTTATATTCTTACTATACAAATTATACATTAGGTTTCTAATAATAAATTTTACATCATATAGTAGGTGGAAAAATATTGATCAAGGGATTGTTGTATGAAATTGGTGGCAAGAGGAATAACAATTGAGAATAACATTAGGAATAACAATATTAGGAACAGCACAAAAGATTCCAATTGTAGTGAGTCGTCAGGATAAATGAGTAATCAACATATCATCACCCTTCAACCAAGAAGGCGAGTAAAGATTTACCAATGTTTAATCGCATAGAATTATATAAACATTCACAATAGAAGACCATCAAAATATCCTATCTTAACCTTAATGTAACTAAGTTTTTAAAGATAGCATTTAAAGAAAAAAAAATAGACTATATTAAAGAAACGCAAACGAAATAAAATACAAAGTAAACGTTATTACAACTGTTAGACGAACTACACATATCATACAATCAATACATATTGAACAGACGATGTATATCAAACGAATATACATATCAGACGATCATTATTTTTACAAATTATGGATGTTATGTTATATAAAAAATTATTAGTAATTCTATTAAATAAGATATTGAATAATATATTTATTAACAATGTACACTAAATTGTTTAATTTTAAAGCAGTTATTATTAAAATGAAATGAAATTGTTTGGTAATGAATACTATTTTGGAAAGAAATGATTATAATTCATTTTGCATATAAAAAGTAAACAATTAAGAAATTCAAATATTTAAATAAAACAAAACAAGTTAAAATAAGATAATGGATATTTTTTTTATTAATTACAAAGTACTGAAAATTATATCTAATAAATTGAGAATATATGAAATTATCTAATTTAGAACATAGATATATAAATATTATTTTACTGTTGGGTGGGTCCCACTATTCTCCATGGAATGCTTAACTCACTCTCCCATGAAAGAGAAGAGAAAGAAGAGAGAGTTTTTGTGTATATAAAATCCGATAGGTAATTTCACTCTAACCCCTCTCTCTCTTTCTCTCTCTACAATCAGGTTCTCTTCTCTCTCTAAAACTTTCTCTCTGATTTTCTTGCCGTTCCTTCTTTTCTCACGTTTTCTCGCCCGTTTTTTTACGTTTTGTGTGCGTTTGGTGCTTTCGCTGTGGATTTTGATCGTTTCTGTTCTCGATGCAGCGGCGGTTTTGTTTATAGGAGGATCTGATGTACTCGCTCGTGGATCTCAACTATATTCACGATCATGATGGCCCTTGAAAATTCAGGTTCGTCTTTCAATTGCTGATTTTTGTTCTGAAAATTTGTTTTAATTCGGGTTTTGATTTTTTTAATTGAGGTAACTTTTCTCTGTTGGTTTAATTTTTGGTTTTATGGTGCGGGTGCGCATCTTTTGCGTGTCTAGTGGTTGATTGTGATTTTTTTTGCTGTGGAGAGTACTGTGTCATTGGCTGCTTGCTTCGTGGTGGTTCAATTTTGGTTTTTTCGGTGGTTTGGGGCGGTTGGGAGTAATGTGTATGAATTGGGTTTGGATTGGGTGGGTTTTACTTGTTTGGGGTTGAATTTGCTGGTTGAACTGCAGGAAAGGTGGATTTTGCGGTTATGCAACTGAGGTGTTGAGATTTGGATTGTTAGATATGTGGGAGTGAGGATGGAAGTGGGTATCTAGTGTGAGAGTGTCTGTTGGTTTGAGTTGGATGGATGCGTGAACAGTTTGGACTTTTGTGTTAAAGGCGTGTATGCCAGAGTGAATAGTGTGGAAATTCTGACACGGGGAGCAGAATTTTGGAACTTAGTTCATTAGATAAAAAATATAAATCTTTTGGATAGCAATTTATTTGACTCTACTTGGTCGGCAGACCCATATTGGTTAATGTGCATCTGATAGCAGAGTGTGAAGAAGACTTTCTTTTTTTGTGGTGAGAGATCTTTTGATTGTTGATTGTTCATTTTAAGTGCTTGTTGAAAATTAAATGAATTGTCTGTTGTCATCATTCATTAGAAATAGATTAATGGTTTCAATTTTCCAATCCTTTTAGGAAAACTGAATATCTTAGTGTGTTCTAACTTCTAAGTGCAAATAGATTTTTTTAGTCTCTGATCTTTTAAATGTAAGATTTTTTCAAGATTTTCCATATTCATGGTTGGGCCTATCATGATCCTTTTTCTTTCTTTTGTGCAGAAAATATGCAAATAAACTGTGAGGCATCTTTAAAATGCCTCCCGGGCAAGGTATTTCCTTGCAATTTTCAGAGTAATGGAAGTTCTATGGAAGGTTTTACAGAGCTTAAAAATGAGCCTGGTACTCACCCAGCTGGGGATGTTACTGAGCCTAACTGCCATCTGGGCAGTGAGTTTCTTGAGCCTTCCAATGAATTTCACAGCAAACCTAGTTATCATCAAAACTACAGCACCTGGACACCCTGCCATTTTAATGCTCACAAGGTGCAGCAATGCCAAATGAATGGTTTTGAGAGCCATTTTTATCCTTATCCTGTTGAGAACCAGCTTCAGTATGTTCCAATTAACATGGTTGCTCAGGGTTATCCACGTGAGCAATATCAGGAATTTCAGTATTTTGTGGTGATAGACTTTGAGGCTACATGTGACAAGGAGAAAAATCCCCACCCTCAAGAAATAATTGAGTTTCCATCTGTTATAGTGAGTAGCATCACTGGCCAGCTGGAAGCCTGTTTTCAAACATATGTGAGGCCCACCTGCAATCACCTTCTGACTGACTTCTGCAAGGATCTGACTGGTATCCAGCAAATTCAGGTGTGTTAAGGCAAATCTTACAACAACTTATGAGAATGAAATGATGCAGAAATAGCAGGACAACCATTATAAACATTTTTTCTGTGATTTTTACCTCTTCATTTGTCGTTATGATTGAACTAACATTTATATTGCTCTGTGAATATCAAATGTCTTGATTTCTAAAGTATTTGTAAATGGTACTCCCTTGACACAATGTAGCAGCCCATACTACTCTTGTTAACCAGTAATGTCTGCTGGAGAGTGATAGCAAAACAGCAAGATTTCATGGAGTAGAAATTAATTCATTATTTGTATTGAATTAGAGAAACGCTTTAGGCTAAACTTACATCTAATCAACCCTCACAGGAAACTGTTTATACAATGTGCAATATTAATTATTAATTACAGGAAGAGTGGTTTGTTAAATTAGAGCTAACCAACAATAATATAATCACCCAATAGTAATGTCAGCAAAGCTCACACTTATACATATGCTTAATTTTAGCATTCTACCTCTAAGCTGGTACATATATGTCATATGGGCCAAATGTTCAACAAATTAAGTCAATTTGAGCTCCAATCTTAAGAGATTTAGTAAATATATAAGCTAATGGTGTTTGAGTTGACAGAACCAGTAGCAATCAACCAGTAGAACCACTTCCAAGGACCTTTTTCTGAGAAAATGGCAGTCAATCTCAATGTTCAGTGCAGTATTAATTTCAATAGGCATCATTATTTAGATTAGAGCTAATCATCACTGATTAGGTATTACATGAGAGGTAGTGACATAGTAATGTTACTCTTTGTTCACGTGCTTAATTTAATTCTAAAGTAAATATTCTGTATAGTACAAGTTACCAGAGGATTTGATGGAAACCATCCAGCCTCAAAACCATTGGCTAAGAGGATAGAAGAAGAGGAAGCCTCATGGAGGAAGAATAACATTTGAAAGAAGAATAATAAAATCTTTTCCTTCTTCTTAGTCTTATAAAAATGTATAGAAGTAGCCTTAAAAATAGAAGTAGAAATTCTTGTATAGAAAATAGTGTTTTTCTTATGTAAAAAATAGAAGCATATGTGGGCTTAATTTGGGCCTAATTAGGGTTTGATTTGGGGTAAAATCCCTAAGTTGTGGAGTCAACATGCAACCCTATTCATTAGAGAAGTCAAAACCCTAATTGGAAAGACCAAGGAGTGAGCAATACGGACCATCACACACCCACATGGTCATGCAAGTTTCAAGAGAGCTTTGGAGCTTATAAACACATGAAGAAGTCTTGAACTGAGAGACGTGGGACTTAGATACATAAGGTGACGAAATTTTCAAGTGCAGCTGCACTTTGCACAGTTAGTTCCACATCACCACCTAGATTATTGAGTTAAGAGCTCCTCTATCTATAAATAAAGCCCTACCCCCTCTTGTAACTCACCCTTTGAATGCTAAAATGCTTGTGTTCTTGTTCTTCTTGGGTCTCAAAAAGGGAGTATTCTCTTAAGGATCTTCTTCAAGGAACCTTCCGAAACCTAGTTCCAAGTTTAAAATTTTCCAAGTCTTCCATTGCCTGAGAGTGCTTCCATTGGGGGTCATTTCCTAATAAGAGCTTAAAATTTTCTAAGTCTTCTGTTGCCTCAGAGAGTGCTTCCATCAGGAGTCATTTCCTAGTAAGAGCTAACCAGCTAAGATGACCTAAGAGTTAATGATTATATGTGCTTAAACATAGCTTTTAATATTAACAATTTGAATTCCTCTATGGTAGGGGCGATATGTGCTATGCATTATAGAACTAAATTATGATGTGCTTTGCAATTATGATTTAAAGTAAAAGATACTGAGAACAAGGATGTTGGAAAGAATTATGAAGGATATCTTTATTTGATGCTCTTGATCCCCTCCCTTTTATTCCCTAGGTTTTGTTTGAGTATGGATGTGCAGTGCTTTAATGGCTTCTCACACAATTTTGCATCCATTCATTTTCAGCATCATCTGTGTGCATGTGTGTTTCTTCATTCAGCCTGATTGGACAATAAGTAATATCCATTTTGAGGTTGACCCAGCTCTATTTGGGATGGGCTCACTTGATTTTTATATCCTAAAGTTACCTTTCTAGACACAAAAGTTGCGTCCCAAACTGACTTGAATGGTAGAAATACTCCATTGCTTTATAAAGTTCTATACCTTGTAACATTTCTGTTGCTCCTTTACTATTGCATTTACCAATTCACTATTGCTGCAAATGATTATTAATTGGATTTATTACCATTTGGTTCAGGTGGACAGGGGTGTTACATTGAGTGAGGCTCTCCTTAGGCATGACAAATGGCTTGAGAAGAAGGGAATAAAGAATTCCAACTTTGCTGTGGTTACATGGTCTGACTGGGATTGTAGGGTGATGCTTGAATCTGAGTGCCGATTTAAAAAAATACGGAAGCCTCCTTATTTTAACCGGTAAATGCTGCAGCATAGAAATGATGACATGTTTACCAGAATTTCATTTCATCTGACTTTTGCTTATCTGCTTGTTAGCTGGATCAACTTAAGGATTCCTTTCCGTGAGGTATTTGGTGCTGTGAGGTGCAATCTAAAGGAAGCTGTTGAGAAAGCGGGCCTGGCCTGGCAGGGCCGTGCACATTGCGGCCTTGATGATGCCAAAAATACTGCTCGCCTCTTGGCACTGCTCATGCACCGGGGTTTTAAATTTTCCATTACCAATACCATAATGTGGCAGCCATCTGATCGATCACTGGTGTGGAAACAGTCTCCTGAACAGCCAATCATTTTCCCCCACGGTCCCTACAAAGCAAAGGATGTCACCACTCCCATGGTTCAGTATAGCCCTTTCTGCTTCTGTGGGGTGAAAAGCAGCAGGGGCATGGTGAGGAAGCCAGGTCCCAAGCAAGGGAGCCTTTTCTTTGGATGTGGGAATTGGACTGCAACTAGAGGTGCTCGCTGCCATTACTTTGAATGGGCTTCAAACTGAGTGCGCCTTTTGATCTACTGTGATCAAATCCTAAGTTTTCTTATATGTTCTATGTAAAAAATGAAATGGAAAAAAAGAATAAAAAAGCAAAAAAATCAAAGAGAAAGTGAGTTATGAAAGTAGTGAGTGGTATTGTCTCTAGTGGAAGCATGTATTCCTGACTGCCCGGTAAGGTTTGTGCTTCTTGATGAGGTGTAGAGAAAAATTAGTTGCCTCAATTGCTATTACTAGTGACTGCTAAACTTCAAAGTAGTCTTTGTGTCTGTCTTGACTTAAAGAGAGAGGGAGCTTCAACCTGTAAAGTTGACTTGTTGACTGGAGAATCATTGGGGAATGTGAAGAATGGGTAGTGGTTAGGATTGATGCTTTTACATGCCTAGGCATGCTAAGTTATCTTTTAAATAATCCGTGAAATAGGACTGCTTCTTTCCTTGCTCTGAATGGGAATGCTATAGTTTCCTGTGCTCCCTTTTGCTGCATGTCACACTAGTCATCATTATTACATTCTCACTCTCACATTTCATGCACTGCCACCCACTTCCCTTATGGAATTCTCTAGTGTGTTGTGGGGGCAGAAAAATGCTTATAATTGGTTGCCACCAAAAGGATAACAAAAGAGAGCAATTGAAGTTAATCATTTAGCAGAGTTTGTTGTTTTCTCTCTTGTTTGTTGATTTTTCCATTATGTGTTCTATCAATGCTTAACTCAAAACACAGATTAGAGATATAGCCAAAAATATATGAATTGGTATGTATTACTGTTTGAAGAAAAAAAAAGAGAAAATAACTTAGGTCCTAATGGACTCAAAAGCTTAATATAGTTTTAAACTTGGCAATGCTTCTTGCACCCTCAACTCAATCAATTCTTTCAACACCAAAGATTTTTTTTACCTTCCCAATTGCCTTATCTATATCTAACTAATTTTAGGATGAAATTTTTACATTTTGGAATGTAGAAAGAATCTAAGGGAGTGTAGAATGTAATTGTCTTAAAACTTTCTTTGCTAGGAGTGTTTTGTTATCTATGAGGAATGATTTGATATGTTTGTGTTGTGATGATTGTGCGTGGTTTAGATGATTTGAGATTTCTTGAAAAAAGTTGAGAGAGAAATCGAATGGAAGATAAATAGAAAATCAAGAATTCGTGGGGGTTGATTGAAAATTGTTATTTTATGTTTAATAGGAATATTTATTTTGTATAATTATTTTTTAATACTTATTATTGTTATTTAATAATAAATAATCTATTTAAAAATTTATCAATCTTTATTAATTAAATTAAATTAATTATATATACCAATAAATTTTTGTTTGTTTTTATTCTCTTGTTAAATTAAATTATTTTATTTTTCACTCATCTTTCTCTATAAAGCATGGTAATGGGTACAAAAAGTGACATTTTCAAAGAAATTTTGTACATAGTTGAATATAACTTTTTTAGTATATATATACATATATATGTATGGATGTATATAAAGAATAAAATTAATTGTTAATATGATTGAACTTTACAAGTTGTTAAACATAAATAAACATAATATAGTAATGTAACCTAAAATTACATAATTAAAATATATCTCATAATAAAAAGCCGCCATATGTCAATTTTAACAAAAAATAGTATAAGACCTATAACAATTTTGAGCCAATCATATTAATTTTTCATATTTGGTTTTATCCTTTATATATATAAAAACTAACTCTTTAGATCTTTTAGGATTAAATCTATTTCTTTTAGTAAAATAAATAAATAAACGTGTTCTAGTTTTTTTTAATTTATTGAAATATAGAAATTACAGTGATTCATCATTCCTTTAAGTTTCATCTATTTCATAACAAATTAAAATTGGTCAAAATCTTTTTTACTATTTGAATTTATTTATTTATTTAACTTGTATACGGGTTGAATACATGTTAAAAAAGTATCCTTAACGCATTCCGAACAAATTAACTAAGACTAAGAATATTACTCTAAATTGATGATTTACAAAATCCTTAGAAAAATAAATTCAGAAAATCGAAGTTCATGAATGATAATAATGATTCCCTTTAAATTTATTTTGTATTATGAATAAATTATAATTGAAACATGTGGTTTTTAAAATTGTAAATATATTTAGAAATAATTTATTTTACAGCGCATAGTCCAACTATTAAAAAAGTCTATAATATATATTTTCTTTAGATATTATTCCTCTTTTTACAAGATTGATGAGAATGCTTAGGATTTAAAAAAATGAAAAAAAAGGTATGAAGGGAACACACCAACTACAAACAAGTATGAATCGTTTATTTAATATCTTTACAAGAAACCGAAAATAAAAAATGAAATATTTTATAATTAATTAAAGAAAAATTATACCTGAATTAAAAATAAACTTTGATTTAAGATTTGGGAGAATGGTTTAATTGCAGGGACCACCCTCTATAAGTAATAATGTTGATTATATAAAAATAATGAATGGTTTGTCTGTATTCTGTTTTAAAATTTGTTTACGTGTGAAACTGTTTGATTTTTTTTCCTAGGTGAATACTCATTCGTTTGATCTAAAATTTGTTGCGTTTTGTCCTAAAAGATTCTTACGTGGAATTTCAGGAAAAAACTACTTTGGGAATATTTTTCAAAAATTTATTATGAACTTCTACGTTAGAATCTCGATTGAATTTGGGACAAAACACGACAAACTTCAGGTCAAACGGATGAGTATTCACATAGGAAAAAAATCAAACAGTTTCACACAAACGAACCTTCATTTCACCCCTGACAGGGATGAATAAAAAATTTATTTCAAATCTTGGGGGACGAATTTGGGGTTCAAATCTCAGCCAAAACTCAATAGACACAATGAAGAATGTCTAGTAAAAATTTTAGACCAAAACTAGTTTTCCAAAAACAAAACGTCATGACTTTTCTTACCCGTATCTTCTTTTTATGATTTGTTTATGGACGTGTCTCCTTACTTGGGTGCAAACAACATATAAAAATATTTGTTTGAATTTTTTCAATGCAGAACGAACCCAGAATAAAATTGCAGAAAGTAAGGGGAAATTTCACAAGTTTTGGTAAAGGATAGCCTCGGTTTGCACAAAATTTTTGAAAAATTCTCTAGAAATAGTTTTTTCCTGACCACGTAAAAATCTTGACTGAAGTTGGAACAAAACACGACAAATTTAAGGTGAAACAGATGAGTATTCACCTAGGAAAAAATTCAGACGAACCTTCCTTTCAGCGTTGGCTGTGATGAATAAAAAACATATTGCCAATCTTGTGGGACGAATCTGGGGCTCCAATCTTAGCCAAAACTCAATAGACAAAGTGACGAACGTCTGGTAAAAATTTCAGACCAAAATACCCAAGGAGTAAGGCGTAGTAAGTCCCAGATCAAGAGTGAGCAAAACTGATTTTCCGAAAACAAAACGTCCTGGCTTTTCTTCCTCGTATCTTCTTTTTGTGATTTGTTTATGGACGTGCCTCCTTACCTTGTTGTAAAAAACATATGAAAGTACTTGTGTAAATTTTTTTCAATGAAGTACAGACCCAAAATAAAATTACAGAAAGTATGGCGAAATTTTGACAAGTTTTGGTAGATGACAGCCTTGGTTTGTACAAAAATTTTGAAAAATTCCCTAGAAATAATTTTTTTTCTGAAATTTCACGTAAGAATCTCGACTGAATTTGGGACAAAATGCGACAAAATTCAGGTCAAACGGATGAGCATTTACATAGGAAAAATGAAACAGTTTCACACATAAACGAACTTTTCTTTCACCCCTGACAGTAATGAATAATTTTTTTTTTTCAAATCTTTTTGGACGAATTTGGGACTCTAGTCTCAGCCAAAACTCAGTAGACACAATAACCAATGTTTGGTTAAAATTTCAGACCAAAATACCCAAGGAATAAGGCGTGGTAAGTCCCAGATCGAGAGTGAATAAAACTGGTTTTCCGAAAACAAAATGTCCTGGCTTTTCTTCCCCGTATATTCTTTTTGTGATTTGTTTATGGATGTGCCTTCTTACCTGGGTGCAAACAACATATAAAAGCACTTGTGTGAATTTTTTCAACCCAGTACGGACCCAAAATAAAATGGCAGAAAGTAAGGCGAAATTTCACAAGTTTTGGTAGAGGATAACCTTGGTTTGCACAAAATTTCAGAAAAATTCTCCATAAATAGTTTTTTTCCTGAAATTCGACGTAAGAATCTCGAATAAATTTGGGATAAAATGCGACAAATTTTAGGTGAAACAGATGAGTATTTACATAGGAAAAATATCAAACAGTTTGACACACAAACGAACCTTCCTTTCACCCTTGACAGTGATGAATAAAAAATTTATTGTAAATCTTGTGGGACAAATTTGGGGCTCAAATATCAGTCAAATCTCAATAGACACAATGGCGAATGTTTGGTAAAAATTTCAGACCAACATACCCAAAGAGTAAGGCGTGGTAAGTCCCATACTAAGAGTGAATAAAGTTGGTTTTCTGAAAACAAACGTTATGACTTTTCTTCCCTGTATCTTTTTTGTGATGTATTTATGGGCGTGACTCCTTACCTGGGTGCAAACAATATATGAAAGTACTTGTGTGAATTTTTTCAATGCAGTACGGATCCAAAATAAAATTGCAGAAAGTATGGCGAAAATTCACAAGTTTTGGTATGATTTGCATATGAGTTTTATTATTGAAACAAAATCAAGTTATTTTTAATATTTTAGATAAGTTATATTTACTTTTTTAATTTGAAATATAGTTAAGAGTATAATATAAACATAAACAAAAAAATATGTATATCAAATAGTGCAAGTTTCTTTATATATTATTATAGATTATAGATATTTGTTATTATTACTATTATCCATATATATATTCTAAAATTATTATATAATTTTAGATATAAAATAAATAATATTGTAATAGATAAAGAGTATGAATTGAAATTGATGGTGTAAAGTTCTTTATACCATTGGAAAAAAAAGTAATATTTGAGAGATAAAAGTGAAATTATCAAAGTTTAAAAGATAAAAATATATTTAAATTAGAAAATCAGTTTCTTTAAAAACACTACTAAAAGATAAAGATAAAACGGCCTAAAAAATACATATTTAAACTTAAATATATTATTTACTTAAGATAAAGGGCTAAATAAGTTTTTAACATCTTTTAAAATTCTTCGTCTGTATCACAATAAATATTAATATATAATCATCTTAGTTAAATTCGTTAATTCAAAAGTAATAAAATTTGAATACATAATTAACATATTTATTAAGTAGGTATGAAAATTGTTTTGTTTCGAGTACTTAATAAATCATAAAATTTTAAAATTCTGATTTAAGTGTATAATTTTTGTATTTGCATCTTATTTCTATTTTTATGTTAATTTTTTGATTTATTCCTATAATATTTTTATATTTTTCTTTTGTTTTATAACTTTCTATTGTCATGTTTACGTAGTATAGATAATAGAAGAAATTTAATATTTATCATAATAATATATGATAATGACACATGAAATATAAGGGAGTGAAACTAAATTATTTAATTTGAAAAAATAAATATCATATTAATTTTTTTTAATAAGATATGCAATTTTTTTTATTTTTTATTTTTTCACTTTTTCGATTTGTATGTGAACGTTGGTGCTCTGTTTCAATGGTGAAAACCAGAGTCTTCAACAAATTCTTTATCTAATTTTGCTTCTAAACCCCAAATAACAGAACCACCGCAACCCCTCCAACGTAAAGCTTTGCGCTTTCGTTAGCTTCAGCCATTGTCGCCGTTGGATCTCACACTCAGGGTCGGAGTAGGGTTGGACCTCACACCCAGGTTCGGCGTTAGGGTTGGCGCTTCGTGTTGTGTTCATTACGGTAAGTAGTTGTTGTGAAATCACAAATATGGAACTTATTTCTGATTCTGAAATCTCAATTGTTGTGATTACTTTAGCCACTTCGTTTTCCACCACTGTTTTAGATTATATACTCATGCTTTCTGAATATTATCCCAATTTTTCTTCTATGGTTCTTTATATTTCAATTTTGTTCTGTTTTATATTCCTCTAATTTGGGTTCGACTTGGTCTGGCTTTTTGTGGCATGGAGTAGTAGTCAAACTTTGATGTCCGCTGTTGAGTTTGTGGTAAAGGGTCTCAAAATGCTTCTGAATTTATATTATAGGTGATGTTCACAAACACTCCATAGATTCCTTTGTATGAACAATACAGGGTTTAATTATGTTCATGAAGTTACTTGTGGGGGTAAACTATTTTTTTTTGGAGGCAAATATACGTGTTAAACATATCAAGTTCTTGCCTTATGATCATTAAGATCGCTCTTTGTTTTTGGGTACACATGATATATTGTTCTATATTGTAGAGGCTAATAGGAACCATGCGTTACAGCCTTTAAGTTATCTGTTTTACATGCAAGAATTTCTATTATCAATATCCAATGTTGAAATAGAATTCCAATGAAATGTGTAGTTTGTATTTAGGACAGTGTAGGAAATTGGTGATTGGTGAAGGTAGTGATATGCAGAAGTTTTGGAGTCTACTGAGTGAAGAGAACTCTATATATCATTTGAGATTTCTTGCAAAGTATCTTTCTTACTAAGCATTATGAACTTAGTCTTCATCACTGCACAGCTTCCTCTGAAGTCGATTGGGTTTCTTTCCATGTCTCTTCTCAATTTTCAAAATTTATGTTCTATTATGTTAAGAACATATTGTGTAGTTTTCTATCATCAAACGTTTCTTGAATTTCCTAACCCTAAGAAGGAAATTCAAGAAGCTTCAATGGAAAAATAAACTTACTGGGAAATGACTGCCAATTTTCTGGTTCCTATAGAAAGATCAACGAACCCACATGGCTCAAGGATTTCATTTGACTACTACAATTACTATGAGTATTTCAATTAAAATAATTGACATTGGTGCTACCTACACTGTTTGTAATTTGGGTATTTTTAAAATCCAACTTAGGAAATGAAAGGCCAGGATTTTATTAACGTTTTTTTTTTTGCATTTTACATAACCTACTGTGCACTTCATACCAAAAGGGGTCATGTAACTGTGTTGCATTCTAATCTAACTTAACTTTTTTTCTGCAGAAGCTCTTGACAAAGGAAACATAGCAAATTTGTTTTGCTTGTCCTTTACTTAAAGAACATCACACTTTATTTCATTCTATTTTTCTTTGGTTTGATCTGTACAGTTAAGCAATGAAGTTTGATAGAACAGATGCTCTGTCAATTTTGTCACAAATTAAGCGCCAGGATAAACAGATTAAACTTAAGAGTAGGTAAGGTACTCATTCTTGTATCTCAACCTTGTTTTTGTTTTTCTGTGTTAGATTTTAATTATATTAATCTGAAATTGGTGCAGATGGTTACTCAGCATTCCTCCCACAAGATCTGAGAGGAAGAAGTTGAAAAAATATTTCAAAAATAGGTTAGTGCCTTATTTGTTCAATGATTTGGTGTTAGGTTTTCACTCTAATGATATATTTTTGATTTTTCCTTTTGGTCATTAGGAATTTGTCTGAGTCTTTGATCAGGGAAGATGATGTAAGTTTTACTATTTCCTTTGATTTATTGTAACTATAGTTAGTTGCATTACTATTTGAATGATAAATTGACAATCTAGTAATCCTCAGATGTTTTATGAGTCAGTAAAAGCTCATGTTGAAGATGCCCTTGGAGCACACCGCTTTGAACAAGAGAGCGATATCCCTAAGGGAGATATGGATTTGATTCAAACACTGGACGTGAAAAGGTTGATATCACCGTTGCTTGATAATTTGACTACCAAAGGTCTCTACCTTCTTGCTATGATAGTTACTGGTAGCTCATTTAATTCTGAAATAACTCGTTGCAAAATGAAAAAGGTTATCAAGGGTTCCCTTTCAAGTGTTTTGGGCAGAAAAAGCAACCATAACCATCTGGAAACTTGTAAACAGATTTTTTCACTTCTCAACAATCCACAGAATTTCCGAGACAGGTGTGAGCCTTTGGGTGCATTGAGATCCCTCTCTTGTCATGCTGCTGCTGAAAACGTATTGCACAGGCTTCAAAACTTGTCATCTCAGACCTTGATTGCAATGCGTAGAAAACTTAAAGGAGTGAAAGCACCAGTACCGCAGTTACAACCCCGCAAGCATGGATGGGCACGAGACCATCTAATCAAGCTAGTGAAGAAGATCGGTCTGGAAATGCTTTCAAAACTTGATAAAGAAAGTGAGTTGCAAGAGCCATTAGCCAATGCTATGGCAGTAGCAGACTTGTCACTGAAACTGACAACTGGTTCTCATAACATATTTTCAAAAGAATTTTATCAATTCTCTCCTGAGGTGAAGTCCTTGCAAAGTGATATTATGAATGCTATATGGTCTGTTAAGAAAGTAACGACAGTTCCAGAGCTAAGAAATTTACAGCTTCTCATAGAACCAAAGGCTATAATATCAAACAGGTGCATTCGGACAGCTTTTGTAAATTTTTTGACTGAATTTCTTTTTGAGTGCAGTGATATGGATAGTGTTCCAAAGTCTCTATCACAGACCCTAAATGTTATTAACAGAGGTCCTAATAGTGGTGGCTTACACAATGCATTATTCAAGAAGAAGTATATTGAAGAAGAAGTTGACGGCATACTAAACATCAGTGCTTTGACAAAGCAAATTGTCTTGGATTTGTTACCTGATGATGAATTTGATAAAGACTTCACTGATGCTTACATGGAGCAATTGGAAGAAAGTGACGACAGTGACAGTGATGAGGATGATGGTAGTCAACTTCAGGAGGATATACAATTCAGAAATGGATCATTTGATTCAATCGATTCATGCCATGAGGCAGAAAGTATTGGAGATTTTGTACCATTTGAGCTCCTTTCTTGTACTATCAAAATTGAGGAAAATGTTTCATCTTCTCCACTTGCAGTTAGTGATAGGTGGAATAGTGGTTCCGAACAGCTTCAATCTAATAAATGTTTTAGTGCAAATTTGGAATCTGAATTTCGCAATACTCCACGTAACATGTTAACTGACCAATGCCAAGCAGAAAGCACAGAGCATTTTAGTACGGCTGGCAAAAACAATAATTCTTCATTTGTTTCACCTGACAGAGAGTTGGATGAAAAGGTTGTAAAGAGAAACCATTTGTTTGAATCTGGTACTATAATAGCTGCAACGGACACAACTAATTGGTTTTCTGAGGACAAAGAACCCGTGCCCAGTAAGTACAGTGCGTGCAAAAACCAATACCTCGCTATCCAAGACGCTTGTGATAAGACAAGTATGCTTGCATATAGTCTCGTAGGTCATATGTTGGAAGAGTTTGTCAAAACTGAAGGCAAAGATTTAAGCTTGAGCAAGAGTTTATACCTCAGCGGTAATATTCCCATTGAAGATGTTGAAGGTATTTAATGTTTATGCTATATCATCCTTAAATAACCGAAACATATACTATTTCTACCAATTTAAAGATATTGTTTGATCATATTGCTACTATATATATTAAAAGTAATTTTCATTCCCTGACACGATTTTGTCTTTTTTGCCCCTTCCTTAAGCTTCAACAAAGTAAAACATGTCAGTATACCTTTCTTTAATTATTATTGAATGAAATGTCATTTGTCTCACACAAAAACTGTATCTTTTTGATACACACTAATGGTAACCTGAGATTGTTTCATTCTTTCAATGCATAGTAGTTTAGCCATAGCTTTGTCATGTCTGCTGTAGGAGTGCGAATTTGGAACATATTTTTGAAGTTAGAGGTCAAATGCTCGTATATGCGTTTCTGCATTGCAAAATTCTTATTTATCTCGAAAGTTACAACTCCATAAAAGTCCCCTATCTTACCAGTATTTTACCACGAAATGTCCTTTGTCTCACCCACAGAAACTGTATCTTTTTTTCTGGAAACTATTTCTTTTTTGAGTCTTGCATGTGCTCAGTTTATGGTACGTACTAATGATAACTGTAATTTTCTGTAAAACCTAAGATTGTTTCATGCTGTGAATGCATAGTAGTTTAGCCATAACTTTGTGATACGTGTGCTATAGGAGTGCTGAATTTGTAACTTATTTTTAAATTTAGAGGCCAAATTCTCATATATGCATTTCTGCATTGCAAAATTCTTACTTATCTCTAAAGTTACAACTCCATCGAAGTCCCCATTTTATCTAACCAGCATTTTACCATGAAATGATTGCAAATAATATGTTCATGGATTATGGTTGATTCCATACTAAAATATGTCTGATTTCAAATCCCACTGATTGCATGCCTGGATACTATAGAATTTGAGATGATGAAACTGTTAGATGCTTTTTCTGTAAGACAATGCGAGAGACATTGAGCAATGAAAATTGGACATCAACTTGCTTTTTGTATTCTTAATGTTTGCCCTGTGTCTTTTTTTCATATTTTAAGCTGAATATGAAGTGAGGTCTAGAATAGTTATATGATGGCAAAATAACAAAAAACTGTACTACTACTATGCCTTATGCATAGGTTTTTGTGATAAACATCTAACTTGTGATTTGGCATACATTTTGTAAATTATGAATATATAGATTTGATAAGTTGAACCCAATACATTTTGTTGTGCAGTCTAAATTGATTAGCCTGTTCTATTACATGCAGATATAGAAAAGAAGTCATCATCAGGGAAACATGCAAGAGATTTTGTTCAAGTAATTGAAGAGTTGATTCCTTCCTTTCCAGATAGGTATTTGGCACATTCTTCAAATATGATAAATAACTTAATAGTGTTGTATTTAATGTGCATGCTTCTTTTCTTAGATAACCCTTTTAGTTGAAAGCTTCTTACTTGCTTTATTCATTTGCATCGTGTGTTCAAGGCAAATATATTAGATGATTACATGGGCATAAAAGTGCATAGTAAAAATCCAAAGTTATGTCTCTTTAACTTTGAGTAACTCGTGTTTTGGACACTGCAGTAGCATGGAAAGACTGAAGATGTTGATTGGCTCACGATAATGGAAGAACTCAGGGTTTCTGGTTCAAACATTTTCAAATGGATTTCACCCAATTGTGAGTTTGTTTAGTGTGAGCTCTACCCTTCCCTCCAAGGATTTTTTTGTCACAAATTGATTCTATGCCACAACAAAAAAGCTCGCCATGGAAGAATCGTATAATTATAACTCTCCATCAATTCTTTGCTACAACAGATGGTTATCCTGGTCATTGAGTCTATATACCCATAGAAACATTCTGGTTGTATGCCTTTTTGAGTACATTTTTTATGTGAAAATTCAATGTACTGGAATGTTATAGTTTGCGGCATTTATTAAGGATAAAATTAATTGCAATATTTCATTGTGAAACAGCTATTACATACAGAGTGAAGTTCAATAAAAATGACACTTAAGGAAAAAGACATGGACTCTTAAATGGCTGGTCAAATTGGTAACCTTTTATCTGTACGGAATCCATTGCGTAGAAAAATGAATATGTATTCTGCTCTTGATTTTTAAAAGCTAAGACGTTATCAAATTTCTTCGTTATTGAAGTGTACTCAGTTGCAGAATTTGAGAAAGCTCAGTGGTCCTGAGCAGTGAAACACTATGGTCCTTCAGTAAGATTATTCGATATTGTGGGAAAGGAGAGTTATCCGTTCCATGGTAAAAAGGTAGGTCAGATAAAATGCATTATGATTATGGAATCAAACCGCAAAAAATCACAAAATTGTTATATGTTATTTGGAATGAGTTATTATTACCAAAGATGGCATATATATTTTATTGTTCTACATACATTTATACGTATTGAAAATAAAGAAAACAAAAACAAACTTAAATAAATAAAAAAATAACACAATTATCAAATTAAACTAAAGTTTTCCATAAAAAACTTACAATTAATCCATAAATTCAAAGGAAGAATATAAATAATATATAATTATTTAACTATTATCTCTTTGACGTCTACTGCGTAAATAATAATATTTAACATATGTAATGTAATCATGACCTTATCAAGCAAGACAATTGCTTTCTGCACTCGATCAATTATAACTGGTATCCGACGAATTTTTAAAACTTTCATTGTGTCTGGTAGAGGAAGTTCATTGTGGTGAAGCTTTGCTTTTAGCTGTAGAAGAACAAATGAAAAATTTCATAGAAGCCAAGTATCATAACTACCTAACACTAATATGGATATTAATATCCGCAGAACAACAAATTCTGGATAAAAATATCCGCAAGTCAAAAGTCCATTACGGATAAAAATATCTGGAAGGCAATAATGAACTACAGATAAAAATATTCGGAAGACAATACTCAACTACGGATAAAAATATCCGGAAGTCATGTCAGTGTACCTTGACTTCGTCATTCCTTCTCCGACTTTCGAAACTGACCGTGGCGGCTGCTGCTCTGCCTGCGATGATGAAGGTCACTGGCAGTGAAGCAAACGAACGAAGATGAAGGTGGCTGACCGTGATGGCTGCGCCTGCTGGTTCACGCACAAACGGAGAAGAAGAAGAATAGGGTTGGGTGCAGATTACACTTAAGGTATTTTCAAATTCATTAAAGGTAGTTTAGTCTTTTCCTATATGCAATTGGGTGCCAGTTCAAAATGATCGAGTGCAGGGAGAATCAAGCCATCAAGCAATCTACAAATATTATTTTTTGGCAGCACAAGGTTGCTTAATGTTTTCTTCCCGGTCTCTTACATTTTTCTTTCTACACCCCTGCATATTTTAAAATACCAAATTACTACAGTTTTTTTGGGTGATTTCAAATTAGAGAGTGTTCTGTAGGTAAAAGATAACGGAATAATAATTTTGAAAGACAAAAATAATTTTGGAATATCCTTTCTAAAATACATTTTTTTTTACTTTTAAAATGGTAAATACAAAATTCATGTATTTCAAAAAGATATTTTAGGATGATTATGGATTGTCCTTTATGAAAATAGATTAAAGATTGTCTTTTCCAGAACGTAACATGCATACACTCTCCCATCTTATTTTGGATTTGTCACTTCCACATATATTATGGATTATCAATTCCAAAAGAAAAAAAATAAAAATCTTGCCTTTATTATCCGACGAACAACGCTTTCAAAACCATTCACGAACCGCCACAATGTTATTGGAAAACATACATGTTTGTCTATGTCTACTGAGAGCAAACTAAAATCACCAAAATTTTCCAGAAGGAGACGTTGCGCTTGGGTTCTTAAAACCTCTCAGGATTACTTTTGTCAATTAACATTTCTGATGTAGGGGTGTAGGAAGAAACAACCTTATATTATATTGTACAATATTATGAAAACAGAGGAACTTATACATTTTTGGTGGAGTTTATGTTTGATTGTACAGGTCTGATGCAAAAAAAGTAAAACATGTTCCCTGGATTAGAAGAAAAGA
>Ga0123342_1004309_pt1 | contig 21782 bp, 10 predicted proteins | sample Turbeawhitnodule_FD_89960 | JGI IMG/M metagenome (GOLD analysis project Ga0123342, IMG submission 89960) | Root nodule microbial communities of legume samples collected from Mexico - Turtle bean Mexico white nodule | ecosystem: Host-associated > Plants > Roots > Nodule | place: Mexico: Nepantla...
ATTTGATCAAATTCTTTAACATATATTTATCATATTATAACTAATTAATATTTTCCGTGAATGCCATATTATAAAAGAAAAGAAAAAGACATTTGCATGCACAAATTATTATTTTGGGATGTCTTTTGTTCCACTGTCTGTAGTTAGATGTTTTAAATACTCTGTTTTTTTATCATACTCATATGCATACTTCTAACTATTGCTATACTTTTGGTGACAGAGCTCTGAAATCACAGAGTCTTCAAGGCATTCTCCCCCCACAACTGAACAAATTACCTTATCTCCAAGAAATGTATTTAATACTCTGAAGAAGAGGGTGAAGTAGTGTGTGCTAATGTTTCACTGTGAATCTGATTAATTGCTTTCTTCTTCTTTTTCTGACTTTGTTGCAGTGAACTCAGTCGTAACTACCTTTGTGGTTCAATTCCTAGAGAATGGGGCTCCTCCAACCTTCAAAAAATGTGTGCTTCTCTTTCCACTTATGAAAGATCTCATTATGTCTTTAGCATATGATTGTAACATGAGGGTATTGTTTTATATGGTATCTTGTGTTGTGTAGCATGTGTGTGAGAAAGACTATATTATTTAGCACTACACCCTTAAAGTTTTGTCTCAAACATTATATCTCTTTGTTGAAATTCACGTGAGTTTCATTTTTTAGTTACTTTATTTCATGTTACATGAATCTAATTTTTGTTTTCCTTTAGTTCTCTTCTTGGAAACAGACTAACTGGTCCAATCCCAAGTGAGCTGGGAAACCTCACCAATCTTACACGCTTGTGAGGTTCTACTTTCCTCATTGATTGAGATTCTGTGTATAATATTTCAATCTAACATAATTTCAAATGCACAGGATCCTTGAGTTCAATCAATTATCAGGAAATCTTCCTTCAGAGCTTGGAAATCTTGTCCACATTGAAAAACTGTAAGCCCTTCATTTTAGTTCTCTTTGCTATTAAGAAACAATGATGTTTTATTATATTTGTTGGAGATCCATATTGAGATAAGAACATTTCATGATATTTTATAATATATAAGTGCGTGCAAACTTCATCTTTGTAAGGTTGAGTTAGGCTTAAAGTTCACTTTTTAATATGATATCAGAGTACTAGTGACGGTTTGTTGGGCTTATGATCATCCATTATTGGACTATTATCGGACTGCTATCAGACCATTCATTAACATCTCTCACGCACGAGTTGACAGTTTCGGCGTGAGGGGTGTGTTAGAGATTCCGTGTCAACTAGAGATTAGGATATTTCATATCTTATAAACCAGTTTTGTAGATTGAGTTAAACTTAAAATTCACTTCTTAATAGTATTCAATTTTCGTGTTTAGTCTTCAGCAATCAAGATTATGTCAGGACAATGAAAGTGGATTTTTTTCCTCTAATGTTGACATATTGTTGTTTGATATAAAAAAGTGTTTGACCCGAGTTTTGTATATAGTAGTTGTTAAGTTCATGATAATGAAAACTGTCAATGATGATGATTTATTGTTACTGCAGGCATCTAAGCTCCAATAACTTCACTGGTCAATTGCCTGCAAATCTTTCGAGTCTTACTGCAATGAAACAATTGTATGGTTCTTATTTAAATTTCTGTGGTTACTTTGAATTATACTATAAATTTTGGTTCGGAACTGACAGTAACTTTGCATGATTGTTCTCACATGAGGCAGCCGAATTAGTGACAACCAGTTATCTGGCAACATACCTGATTGGCTTCAGAATTTGACAAGTCTTGGTCAACTGTACAAACCATTTTCTTTTTTTCTCTTTTGTTTTTGTTATTGAAGTTTGATTTTATTTCAAATTCTGATCCTTAACTACGATCAAAACGTGTTCTTATTTTGAAGACATATGCAAGGGAGTGGTTTGAGTGGACCAATTCCACCTGGAATTTCAGATCTAAACTTAACAGACTTGTAAGCATGAACTTCTTATATAAAGGTTTAATAGTTGTTCTTGCTTTAAGTTTTATAGTCTCTATTTAAGAAAATTATGGGTGAAGTTTTTACACACGCATAAAATTTTGTTTTTTGGCCTCTACTGCTAACACCAGGAAACATTTTCTGGTGGTTTAAAATCTACATGAGTGTGTTTTGACACTACTAAATTACCATAAAAGACTATTCAGAAATTAAAACTTATTTCTCATATAAACTTTAAAGAAAGATGATTAGAGGGACTAAATAAATAGTTTAATCTTTCATTTGTAAGAAGGCCTCAACCTAAATTTCTCTATAACTGTAGCTTTCTCATCCTTTAAATATGAAATGCAGGAGGATTAGTGACTTGAATGGACCTGATTCTACTTTTCCACCACTTGAAAATATGAAAAGTCTGGATACTTTGTGAGTGAATTACTATAACACTATAATTGTTTTATTCTAATTTTTTCTTTGGAGTCAATGACTAAATCTAAAGAATGAGATATTGATAATTTGTTATTGCAGAATTCATATGTTTGATTGTTTAACAGGATATTAAGGAGTTGCAATATCAATGACACATTTCCTCAGTATCTTGCAGACCTGTCGATTTTGAAGGTTTTGTAAGTGCTAATTCACTTTTCTTCCAATGATATCTTGATTTTTATTACAGTAAATGAAGATGAATATTCCTTGCTGATGTGGTGCTTTAATGTAACGAACGTAATCGCACGTAGTCGTAATGGAGAAAAAAAAGGTTTTGATAAACCCTAATTGTAGAGAAAACTAAATATAAAATAAACTTTTATTCACTTGTGTATTATAGGGTAAGATACATGGTGTATATATAAGAGAAAGATTAAGACCTAGCTGAAACAGAAAAGGAAGGTTGGACCAAACAAACAAAACCCAATAATTTAAAATGGAAAATAAATATGTTAACAATTTTCTCTTTTTTTTTTAAGTTCATCTAAGATCCTTACAATTTGAAAAGTCTAAACCAACCAACAAGATCCTTGGTTTTGTTTGGAGTTAACTTCTCTACAAATATTTTCTGGAAGAGAAAAAAAAAAGGATATTAGTTTCTTTTACTTTAAAATTAATTTATTTATGAGTAAAAGTCAGATTTTGAAAAAGTTGATCAAATCTTTTTTTTTTCAAATTAGCTTATGCATAAACTAATTTTCAGTGGAGGACTGATTTTAATTTAAATTATTATTTTTCTCTCAAATGAGTGCTTATTGATTCCCCAAAACAGATCCAACAAATGTTTTTGTTTCAGGTCTTTTGCATGTTGAACAATGTCAAATTGCATGGTTCTGTGCATTTTATACTATTCTCTCTGATGGATATAACATAGCATGCTTCTGGTGGTCCTCCATGTAGAAAATACATATTTTGATGTTTATTCTCTGTACTTTTTTTGACATATTTTGGGATAAAATTTCTATTTCAGAGACCTAAGCTATAACAAATTATATGGACCAGTGCCAAGAAACCTTCAACAATTAATAGCATCAGCAGCCAATATGTAAGAATTTTTAACATTTCCAATTAATTGTAGTCCGAAACAGGAATAGATACTATTTTGGTTGTTGAATAAAGTAAGACAATATTTAAATATTGTACTTTAGCTGCTTACTTTGAAGAAGCCACTTTCTTTCTATAAATAATGAAATGATCATTAGGTTTCAGATATTAGACCCTCATTTTGCCTATTTATCATATCTTTATGTCTCTTTGTAGAACAAATTTAGGGATGATGTGCTCTGAGCATATTATTTTAGTTCAGGTATTGATAACAAAAAATTTGCTTTAGATATTTAGCAGGAAACTTCTTCACTGGACCGGTGCCTGAGTGGACAGTGGACAATAACAGAAGTTTGTAAGTCCTATTTTGAACATTACTCATATAACCCTTTGAATAATTAAAGATATTTGTGGTTGTAGAACTTCTACAGTAACTTATTTTCTTTTTCTCAAAGCCAAGTTCCAAGACTTCATTTTTATTTATTTTTTACTTAAAACTGTAAAGTTACTATTTCTATTTTGTCTAGTAACATATAAGAAAATTATTAAATAAATAAAAATTATTAAATAATAATTAATTTTAAAAATAAAAAATAATTAATTATTATATTAAGTAAGCTATATACTATTTTTAAAATTAAAAAATTAATGATTTTTAAAATAATTTTTATTATTAATAAAAATTTATAAAACAATTTTTAAATTGATATTGAACATTAACTACCATGGTTATTAATTATTTTAAATTTTAAATTAATAATTAATGTATAATTAAAATTAATTTAAAATCTAAAATAATTAGTAGCTAATATTAAATATCAATTTAAAAATTATTTTATAATTTTTTATTAATAATAAAAGTTATTTTAGATAGTAATAAATTTTTTAAAATAGTATCTAACTTAATCATATAATGATTAATTTTTATTTTTCTAAACTAATTGTTATTTAATGATTTTTTTTAGTATACAGTAATTTAGTTTGTAAATAATTTTTTCTAAAATGAGAAAGATGTAGTAGAGTATCCTTTTATATTAAATAAAATAATATTTTAGATGTCCATATAAACAGTTAATAAGGATAATCAAATAAGTTATGCTCAGGAATTTAGTTTCACAATCACCACTTCTACCATCTGAGTTTCCATATCTCCAATTATTTATTAGCTTAACCAATATTTTAAAACATCATTATTATCGTAGTTAATCATTTCTCATTTCATCATCAAATGTTAGTGGAATGTTTCTTGTAACATTATTTCCAAAAAATAATTAGTATTTTTACTTAGCAAAAAAAACTTATGTATCACTCTTGTAAATCATTTTGACTTTTTTGGTCAAACATTCAAGGTGTAAATTTTCCTTTGGAAAGCAAAGAAAAGAAGTATTTTATGTCAAAAATAATTTATATGGCCTAATGAAATTGTTTGATCTTCTAAGTTTCTGAAGATTTATATGGCCCTGTTCACATTATGCAGAGATCTTTCATATAACAACTTTAGTGTTGGAAACCAAGAGCCAAAGACATGCAACCAGCAAAATGTGTATGAAAACTTATATCCATGTGATCTTTTATCTTCTGTCAATCATGAAGTTATCTGGGCGTTAACTGAGTCTTTCTATGTCATAGGAACTTGTTTGCAAGCTTCTCAAGGAATAACTTGTGAGTTTTATATCTCATGTGCTAACTCTTATAACATGTAGATATGGACTCTGACTTTTTTTTTTCTCTTGTGTAATTTATGTTGTAATTTTTATCCACTTTGTGTTCCCTCAGAGGACCAGTGTCTTGTGACAGCAGCAATAGAACCTGTACTAAAAGTAAGTTAACGAAATATGTAACTTCTGTAAACTGAATGGTCTCACTAATATTGTAATTCTCTTTTGCCAACGTCTGCAACAACGTGAGTTATCTTTCTTGTCTGGATCCCTTAAATTCTACTTGATTCCTTACCTCCTTCACCATCAACAACAGAAAACAAAAATGGCAGCTATAAGGTTAATGTTACGTGCATGTCCAGGGAAAGCAGAGAAAGAAAAAATACTGTGATGAAATATTATAATTTGAATGAATTTCCTACCTTTACCATTTCTTTTTGTTCTTGACTTTTGTAATGGTTTTGAATATTGACCCTTTGCTTCTTGTTCCAGAAGTTACATCTCTACACATAAATTGTGGTGGAAACAAGACTACTATTGGAGGTATAACATATGATGAAGATCTATATCCTGCTGGACCAGCAGTATATAAACAAAGTGGAAAGAATTGGGCATTGAGCAACACGGGTCACTTCATGGACAATGATAGTATACATCAAGGACAGTTTCTACCCTATACCACAGAAAATGAAACTAGACTTTACATGACTAATGCTGAGTTATATAAGAATGCACGTGTTTCTCCTATGTCATTGACTTATTATGGATTTTGCTTAGCAAATGGAGTCTACACAGTAAAGCTTCACTTTGCTGAGATAATGTTCACTGATAATAACACATACAGCGACTTAGGGAGGCGTGTATTTGATGTATACATTCAGGTACAGCATTTTAACCATATAGTCACTACTTTGGTTAGGATCATCATTTAAAAACTATAAGTTTAGAGTAGTTATACAAGAGCTCTTACAATTAGTTTATGAGTTAATTTTAACTGGTAGTGAAATTCATTTCATTCGTTTTTCTTCTCTTTTTTTTTCTCTCTTAATAGTCTTGATGGAGATGTTTATTAAAACAGAAGAATCTTAGTGCAATCAGTTCATTGACTTCATAAGTAGAATCAGTTGCGACAATAATTTTGAATAGAATTCATTACCAAATGTCATTTAGGCTTCTATTTGAAACATTATAGGGAGAGCAAGTGTTGAAAGATTTTAACATTGCAAATGAAGCACAAGGAGTTGGAAAGGAACTCATAAAAGAATTTGTTGCTCATGTGAGTGGTAATGACCTGGAGATCCGCTTCTACTGGGCAGGCAAAGGGACAACATATATCCCATATAAATCAGTAAATGGTCCTCTTATATCTGCCCTTTCTGTTACATATGGTGGGTTGTCATGTAAGTGTTATTTTTTATATGGTCACCTTCATGGTATTATCAGCTTCATGTGCCTCTATCTATCCAATAATCAAACAGATTCTACAGGTGGAACCAAAACAAAAGAAGACTCAACAGGAGGCCATTCTGTAGGACTTATTGTTGTAATTGCAGTTGCATTGGTGATTGTTGTCATCTTGATTACTGTTGGCGTACTTCGTTGGAGGGGTTTCATTAATTGTTGTTATCTTGATACTTGTTGGCATTCTTTGGTGGAGGGGTTAAGGTCTAAGTCAAAATTCGGACGTCATTTTTGTGGAAATGAACATTTATTAATGAAAGGTAATCACCAAGTAACCACATTTGCTATCATGATTTCCATTCTCCAATCATTCACCTGAAACATTTGAGAATCATCAAGCACCACATTGATTTTTTATTCCTGAGATTTAACCATTCATTCTAGTAGCTTATCTTGCTAATTCTACATAATAAAAACAAAGGACTATGAATGGACAATCTAATCAAAACAATGATATGCATATGTTTCCTCCTTTTCTGAGCAATGGTGGTGGAATCACGTCTTTTCTTCCAAAGGCTTAATGACACAAAACTTCACAGGAATATATACATAATTTTTTTTTCTTTTATTTGAAGGTCTCGGGGATATAGAACTGCTAACTGGTGTATTTACCTTGCATCAAATCAAAGTTGCAACAAATAATTTTGATATTTCCAATAAGATTGGAGAAGGAGGCTTCGGTCCTGTTTATAAGGTATCCCAATTATATAATTTTTATGTGTAATCTAAATGTATTTATGGATATTAATGACTAAATCTGTGTTTTGAAATTCCACAAAAATGATGCAGGGCATTCTGCGAAACAGCAAACCGATAGCAGTTAAACAACTTTCATCTAACTCAGACCAAGGAACCCGTGAGTTTATAAATGAGATAGGCATGATCTCTGCTCTGCAACACCCTAATCTTGTTAAACTTTATGGGTGCTGTGCTGAGGGTGATCAATTGTTGTTGGTGTATGAATATATGGAAAACAATAGCCTTGCACATGCTTTATTTGGTAAGTCATTGCTCTAATTTACTCTCTTTTGGCTCTTTCAATCTTTAAAAAGTATACACGGCTAAATGACTTGCTGTCTAATTTTTGTCCCTCGCAAAAGACTCAGAAGATAGCCATTTAAAATTGAATTGGCCAACAAGAAAAAATATCTGTCTTGGCATTGCTAGAGGTTTGGCTTTCCTGCATGAAGAATCAAGACTGAAAGTTGTTCACAGAGACTTAAAGACCTCTAATGTGTTGCTTGATGAAGACCTAAACCCCAAGATATCTGATTTTGGTTTGGCCAGACTTCGTGTAGGGGACAATACACACATAAGCACCAGAATTGCAGGGACTTGGTGAGTTACTATATTATATTTTTTGAGAAAAATAGGATATAAACTATTAGTATAAAGTGGTTTTATACTGCCATTCAATCATAAATCACCATGACAAGTTTGTTGACTTTGAAGATCATTACATTAAAACTTAGTATGATCTCTAATTGGTTAACAGTGTAAAAAACTTCACACTGATACTGCATGTTCACTAAGCTCAAATTTTTTATCTAGATATTTTTCAAAGGTGATTGTACACTGACAAGCCTTATCAAATCCAATCTAGAAAGGTTTTTGACATAAAAGTTAGACTGTTATTTAACATTAGGTTGCTTGAATTTTTATTTTAATTGTGCAGGGGATATATGGCTCCTGAGTATGCAATGCATGGTTATCTAACTGAAAAAGCAGATGTCTTTAGTTTTGGAGTTGTTATCTCGGAAATTGTAAGTGGAAAGAGAAACACTATTCGACAGTCAAAGGGGGAAGCTTTCTATCTTCTGGATTGGGTAACTTCTTTTGTCAACATTCTCCATTGTTGATATCTTTCTGAGAATATTCATAACAAATATTACTTTTCTGTGGTATGTTAATCTATGATTCAATTTTCATCTTGTGCAACTCTAGAAGAAAAATATTGCATGCATTTCACCTTTCTATGATTTTCCAAAAAATTAGTAACTTTAAGTAATTCAAATGACACCATTGTAATCTTTTTTGAAATTCTAGATGCAGTCAAAGTGATAAAGAATCTTCATCCTTAAAATTGTTACATACTTGTTACACAGCCATATGTTTTGTTTCAACTATGCAAGACTCTGAAATCAAAACGTTTTTTTGTTTTTCTACAGGCACGTTTGTTGAATGAGAGAGGTAACATAATGGAGCTAGTTGATCCAAAGTTGAATTTAGATGTCAATGAAGATGAGGTAAGGTTGATTGTCAAAGTGGCTCTCCTTTGCACCCATGTCACTTCAAGCTACAGGCCCTGTATGTCTTTAGTGCTAAGCATGCTTGAAGGCAGAACAATGGTCTCAGAGTTTGATTCACATTGTAGTGAAGTAATGGATGAGATGAAGCTGGAGGTAATGAGAGAGTTTTACAGTCAAATGGATGAAAATAAAACAAGTGACACTCGAAGTTTGAGCTTAACAAAAGGTGTTCCATGGACTGATTCTTCTTCAACGGCTACAGACCTTAATTTGGTTCAGCTTGATCCTTAAAACAAACTGAGAGTCTGTATGAATTGCATCCATTTGCGTGATTTCCTATGAGTTGTTGGTTATATCATAGTTCAATCACAAATAATTTAAGATATGGTAAAACCAACATTACTAGTTAGAAGACACTAGATTGTGTGCAGGATTAAAGAAAAAGGACACAATCTTTGTTCACAAATCCTCGTGCAATTTTGAAGTGGTGTATGATTTGTTGTATTATAGATATTGTTGTGTTTCATGATAGGTTTAATTATTCGTTTGTTGTATTATAGATATTGTTGTGTTTCATGATAGGTTTAACTATTCGTTTGTTTTTTTATAGTTAAACAAAATTTACTTTTTAATTCTTATATTTTAAACTATATCTTCTAACTTTATATATCTTCTTTTTAATCTCATTTAGTATCTACAAATTTATGTGATAGAAAAATAGTATGTATAAAGATTAAAAAAGTAAGATGATTAGAATGAATAAACTTTAGTATCTTGTAATATTTTTTTAAACGTTATCTTAATCTAGTTTTTATATTTGAAGTGCTTTCACCTTTTTAGTATTTGTAAATTTCCTCCTTTGTTTTTTACAGAACATGATCTTTTATTCTTCATAATTAATATTTTTACAAATATTATCCAATCACGGTTTACGTTATTTATTAAATTATTTTAACATTATACTTTAAAATATTTTAATTTGTATACTAATCAATATGATAAAAATATGCATTCACTAAAGTGTGTATATTAATTAAAATTCTTAATATATTATCAAATCAATAGTAAAATACATAATGAGAAAAACATATATACAACAAATTAAATATTGCAAGTTAAATTTAATTACAATTATAACATAATAAATATGTTCATCAAACTAAATTTAATAAATATGAAAGTATCATACAAAAATATTCCTATTTGCAATTTTACAATCTTTCCCGAGCACTAATAATACAATAAGATGACTTCACAGTTTTTAACTAATCTTTCAACTTTCAACGTTTTTATTTTCATTTTCAGCTTACTTTTCAATGAGGTACAAAATAAATCTTGCATTTCAACTACTTACATGATATTTTTCATATACTCTAACATTGTGCAAAACATTTTACATTTAATTTTGGTAAAAAAATCATTTTTAACAGGTAATTTGAAGTCAAAGGGTCCTAAAACCCTAGTAAAATCTAGAAGCCAGAGTCAATAAAGCCCAAACATCAGATAAATACCAGCCTTTCAAGTTTAATATACGCGAGAAAAGCTGAGAAAAAGAAGAGAAGCAACTAGAATCTTAAAAAAATAAACATTATCATTTACTTCCCTATTCAAGGCAACAATAAAAACAACTGCAACCGTTGGTTAAACTACAAAACTACCTTTAAATTACATTTGCTCTTGATCACAACATCCTAAAAAGGCCGTTGTAATCCTCCTAAACCAAATAGAGAATGAATGAAAGCTGATTCACTGACCAAAGGGATGCTCACAAATGTTCCCAGAAGCGCACATCGTATGCACTTCATCATTATAAAAATAAATGCCAATGCCACACCTGCCCAGTAATATGACCCCAATGTTCCCCCTGGGAAGTGTATAAGTGGCATGAAGTTGCTTGAAATATACACTATCTGCAGAGCAAGTTCAAGTAGCATTCCCGTCATTACATGGAATCTGAATATAAGGGGCAAGTCCCTGTTTTTTACCACTCCTACAATAGCCAGATAGCAGTATAACATAGGAAACCAGATTGGTAATCGGTTGACACCTCCTGGGATATAGAAAATCAAACTCTGAAAGAATGGAAATTTTTGAATGATAGGTTCTAGATAAAACCCAGTTGCAGACATCTGCAAAGCTATTAGATAGGGAATACAGGATAAAGCCCTCCACCACCATTCTGGCTTCTCAGCATTGGCTGGGATTCGGAAACCAGACGTATGATATATAAAAGCTTGTCCACAGAACTTAGAATTGCATCTTTGAGGCATAGGAGGTCTGAGTGAGAGGCGAGCTTCTTTATCAGAAAATAGAGGAGATGAAACAGTAGTGAGTTGGATAGCTGAGTTACCTGATAAAAAAAAATTGGGGATTAAGAAAGAATCCGTGAATACCAATTGAAAAAAGTATATAGCGTGTCTTTGTACAAATGTCTTGGCATTAAGGAAAAGGTTGTGACGAGATTAGCTACATCAACATACAAGTCTCAAATATCCCATCATTTCATTAGTCTTATAGCAAATATTTTGCAAAGATCTATTATTTTATTACATACAAATTAATGAACTTTTACATATTAAAATTAGATAGAAAATTAAAAAAAATAAAAATATTTGGAAGCAAGATGCTAACTTACGAAGAGCATTGCCTACAAAAGCTGTCATGGTATGATTCTTTGTCCTGTTGCCTCTTTCTGGAATCGACTCTTTGTTTCTAGTTTAAAACCAATAACAAAGGTGAGTTTCAAATGTAAATAGAGAAGCAAGAGGGACCATGATATTAGAAAACCAACTCATCAGTTTTGAACCATGAGACAAACAAGTATACATTGACAAAAGTCACTCTAACATGAACATTTACTATACAAAAAAAGCTTAACAATGTGTCTTGATTTTCAAATTCCTTGCTATTATAAGGTCCTTTCTGATATAAGCTAACTAGGATTAAGCTAAAGAGTGCACTATGAAATTCATAATTTAATCTAAATTAGCCCAAAATCTAACCAATGAAACCCTACTCTCAACAACAAACATAATAGAATCATTCTGCTTCTTATCAAATTACAAAGAACAGAAATGGATCCATGCTTATGATCTACCCAAAATGGCTAAGGGGCATTACAGGCAGTGAGAGATCTCACAACTCAAGGATTAATAAGCATGATTTCCAAATTTAGTGTCATGAAATTTAAATCAACCGTTGTTAGAAGACCTATTTCCAACAACCCTTAATATTTTTGACAATAAAAAGACGGTTCTATCAAAAACTGAAGAGGATTGGTCAATCACCAAATTCAATTCCATTGTTTGTCTATTACATGAAAAGCACTAGTGTTTCATCACTCAGTATACAAAGATAATATATACATAGATAACATATAGGTCTGCTTAAACCACGGAATTACAAACATGGGTTTCCTCAGAATACAAATTATACAACATCTTCAAAACATGACGAGGAAATGTTCCACTTGCTTAAATTCACTGTGGATGTAATGGATTTATAAGCTAAGAGCAATAATAATCATAAATTAATAATGATGATGAATGTATTTATAAATATACAACAGCACCATGTGTATCAGAAGCGAAAAAAATCAAGTAGCGAACTGTAATTGGCGAGATACTATACCTTCCAAAACCAAGACATGCAGGAGAGGAAGGAAGACGGAGAAGAGAAGAGTAGGTTAATGCCAATTGAGGTGCCATCTTCTCTCTTCTTTGTCACAGGATCACTATCAGATGAAGGGAACAAAGTTATAGACATGACATGCATAGATGCTTGCAACATGATAAAAACACTAAAAGATTAACAGCTACATTTCTCAATTTAATACGTGTGAATTATATTCTAGACACCAAATACTTTTTAGGAACATATCCCAAATTAAATATGGCCTTTATAATGCATCAATAAAGTAGTTTTACACAGCTTCGATCATGAACTGTATGACCCCAAAATGCAGAAGCACTAAAGAAAAACAGAAGTTAAACCAAACAAAAACAAAAAGAACAGAAAAGACCCACCTCTCTAATGAAAAAAAAATCTAATCATCAACCAAGATTCAAAAAAGGCACAGAGAAAGATGTCACAACAAATTAAATCAAACCCCGAAAAACATCAGAAGGATAGAATACCCTCTGATTAACTTTAAAAATTTCATTGATAAAAACCACTGATTGGAGGCTTGGCTGCAAGGGTTTTATGACAATCAATACGACAAAGAGAGAGAATCAATAATGTAGGGACATACACTTCTCGGCATTGGTTTTGCGGGAGCTGTATGCAAAACTAAACCCCTGAAAATTTTCTACCCCTACCCCCATATTTTAAGACAGTCAAAACAAAGACTGTCAAAATTTATTATATTTGTCCATTCCAGAAATTAAATTTGCAGAGAAATCATAGCACGCACATGATAAATCATTTGGTTTCTTTTCAACTAACATCCACGCAATAATTTAAACTGGGCATCTTAATCATCGCTTACCACTACAACACAAAACTATCAAATTGAAATTTAAAAAGTAGTAATATCAGAAATTGCAGAACCAGAGGAAGCAATTTACATTCAACTTTTGTCATCACCCTATTCAAAAACCTCGGCAAGGTGGAAACTTTATGCACGCATACTATTGCACTTAACATGTAATAACATTTCTGAATCTTACCTAGCGGAATAAGGCTTAGCAATAAAATAACAGAAAATGATCGTGATTGGGAACAGTTCACAATCACATATATCAATACACCAGAATCAAACACTAACTAGAGAAATTTAAAAAACCCTAACAACATAACACAATTTTCCAACACTCATTCGAAATTTCTTATATCTGCAAAAAAGATAAGCACACTCGCGAAATAAAATTCAGTAAAAATAACTAAAACAACAAAACAAAATTCTGAAAACCCCAAATTGAAGAGAAAATTACCAGAGAGAGAGAGAGAGAGGGAGAAAGAGAGAGCACCTTATTGTATTTACTTTTGTTCTAGACTTATCGTTAACGCGTTATTAACAATGTGCTAATAGCTAATATATTTTGATACTTTCCATATATATTATTCATCTTCAATTTTTTATTTGGGTTTAGACTTTCATGTATTTTCAGCATAAATTAATTTTCAAACTAATTATTAGAAAAAAAATTAAGAATCCTATCATGATATTCTCTTTATAAATCTGGTAAAATATAAACTCTCTTCGTTAAAAATTACAAATTGTGATTTTACTTCTTATTTAATAAATGTCTCGGTTTAGAAATTATTTCAAACAACTCTCAACTAATGTTAAAAATTAGTGTTGTTAGCACTCATCTTCTATAATCAATAAGAAGTTTTAAATCTAACTGAATTAAGTTATATGAACTTTCTCTTTTCCATCTTTAAATATTGATAAAAAAATGTTTATATTTAAAATCATTTACTTATTATTAAACAAAAAGACTAGATGCTCTAATGACTTGATTAGATGCTCATTGAAGTTCTTTAGCAAAATCATTACTATAACTTTTGTTGTTTATCTTGCATTGCTTTCGTTTTTCACTTTCAATCTCTTTAGTTAGCTTTTCAAATCTATTATTTGATACTTGAATTGGTTAAGTTTGGATATTTCAATATCTTCACATATGATGGTAGAGGCCTCAGCTTAGGACCAACCACTAGAATTATGACAAAGAGAATACGAGAATATTGAGACTCTGCTACTGATGGTAGGGACACTCTCTTATATATGTTTGAATGTGTCATAACCTAGTGTAAATTCTAGAGTAGGATTTAAATTTTCTTGGTTAAAAGTAGAGTAGGACTTGTATTTTGGCATTTAATAGATCAGGGTTAGGATTAGGTTTCTAAAACCTACCTAAGGTATACTTGTGCTTAATTGCAGTCCACATTAAACTCTATGCTTGTCATTAGACCTAATAATTAGGTCACATGTTGCACACCTTGATCATGCTTGTCTTGTGACTTGATTTAGGTGCCTAATTCAAACATTTTTCATTTGAATTTTTCCACTCTTTTTGCTTGTAACTTGGTTGACCCTCTAACCTATAAATTGGGGGTGCTTGGCTCATGTTTTATTAGATCAAATATATGAATGTTATGCTGTCAAATTGAAAACCTAAGCACTTTCTTGTCTAGCCTCTATAGGATAAACACATTTGGTTTCTTCTCTCATATTCTTCAAGTGATTTGGCTTAACCAATCACTCTTCCCAGACCTCATGACAGCTCCAAGGAATCCATGGCTTCAATGGAGCTCCCTTTGACACATTCCCTCCATTAGCTTCCACAAACTCTCACCAATCTCCAAGGAAAATCAAACCGGATGAAGAGGATGTTATCGACATTTTCATCTTTTTGGTGCTAGAAGCTCAAAATAGAAAGCTTAGGTTTACAATATTTGAATTTGTTTTTTGCTTCAAATTTGTTTAAGAAACTAATTTGAAAGTATTTGCAATATAAGTTAGTAAAAACAAATCAAAACATAATAAAAAAAAATCTTTTCGTTTCAGATAATACGTGATATTAAAAACAAAGTACTTGAGATTTTCAATTTTTCAAATTGTTTCTGTTTAGAAAATATATACAGATATTCACAATATATTAAAAAATATTTTCAAGAATTAATTTAAACAAATATGTTTAGGAAAAGAAAATTTTTAGATACATATGAAAAAGATGGTCAAATAAAGTAATTTTTTCTAATAGATTAAAATATTTTCATTTTTGGATATAATATCTTTTTTTATTGAATTCTTTTCTAGCATATATATATGATTCCAGATTCCATTTAACTTTTATAACAAAAAAAACATGTTACTTATTGAACACATTCATTAGACCGCCTAACATGAAAAAAACATGTAGACACTTAAAGGGTTTACTGTATTCTAAACCACTATTATATCATTTAAATTATAGATTGTATATCATTCAAATCACAAATAAGACATTCAGTCTGAATCATGTTATGCAATTAACAAGTTTTATCAAACCATCTATCATGAACACATGCTATAGACACTCAAAGAGTCTATTGTGTACTGCAATTATACAAAACGTTGTTAGAACCTTCAAAATACAAATACACCATTTAGGTTGTTTTTTGTTATCATCAAAACATAAACTCCTCATATGATCTTCTTGTCATCAGACTTTTTAGTGGGTCAATGATCGTCTAGTGTCTCAATAGATTGTCTATATAGTCTTAGATCATCCAAGGTCTCAACAAATTCAATGCATGTTATGTGAACTAGATTTAACTTTCTATTAGTTTTTTTATAATCAAAACATAAGAACATAAACACCACATATGATATTTTGGTCATCATATTCATATGGTTCATAGACTGTGTAGTTGACAAGAGATTGTATAGGGGCTTATCAAACTGTCTAAGCAAACAATTCAGATCGTCCAAATCTCAACAGACTTTATTAATCATCTACCAAATGCCACATCAAACATTCACATCACATAAATAACTACAAAATATTTTTGGAAGACTACAATCAAGTTTGGACTTAGATACTATCAATTGCCAATACCTAGTATGTCTATAAATCTACCTTACTCAGTATAGATCTCATCTAACAACCCTAAATAACCTTTAATGATAAAAATGATTTATGCAAATCCAATTGAATATTAGTGTCCCTCACCCTCAATTTAACATATGAAACCTCCATTTCCTCTTGATCACATGGTACTCAATGTATCATTAGAGTTTGGATATCTTGTCAAATCTCCTAACTTAATACTAGCACAACGTCTCAATAATAATGATACACATACAATCACCAATACACTTAGTGACTCAAAGCATATCATCAACCACATTTAGTGATTCCTGGTGTTTCATCATTAATACTCCTCAAATTTCATAACATTTATCAAATAACATCTTTAAATACCATTAATCAAATAACATCTTTAAATATTTTTATTTTCTTGTGTATATATACATATGCATAACACTTATCAACTCCAAAACATGTAAGTTATACACTAAACACGAGTTATACACTAAACACTTATCAACTCCAAAACATTAAAATCAAAGGTTGATTTAGATGATGGAACATCATATTTTCAACTAACAAAACTCTCGTTTTAGGAGGAAGATCGAGTGTATATACACTCTATAAATTATAAAGAAGAAAAAAAACTCTATTGTGTTGAGTTGCATCACCGTGAACACTTGTTGAGTTGCAGTGAAGAAAACCATGTTGAGTTGCATGCTTACAACATAGTGAGCAAAAGTTTTAGAAGCAGGAACCTAGTGAGTGCAAGTTTGAGAAGCACTTTCTAGAGGAGAAAGAACAATAACAGAAGGTAAGGAAAGTTTTAAAATATTTTTTTATTCAAATAAAAACAGTGTAGTGTCAGCAAATTGAATTGACAAAACAAGTCTTGGAATTGTAAAAGCACGCAAAATTGTACCACTACCCAGTTTGCTACGAAATGTTAGTGATTTAATGCACACGTCTGAAAACTAATTTTTCTATATTTATTAGATTAATCAATTATATTGATTAACATATTATCCTTTACACTTTTGAAAACACTGATACTTTTGTATTTATTATATATAATATATTTATACTATAATTAATTTTTAAACCTTAATAATAAGGAGAAAAATCAACATTTAAAATAGTAAAAAGCCAAAATTTATTTTATACTTACAAATATAGTGATTGAGAGGAGTTCCCTTAATTGGATCCAAGAGGTAAAGACATATTTCAAAACTTTACGGTGCCCCAAATACCATATCATATCCGAGCGTACACTGGAACAACCAAAATAAAATAATGAATAAGCTATCATCATAATTAGTTTTTAATTTTTAATTTTTATTTTTATACTTATAAATCAGTTTCTATTAAATGAATTTATTTTATTTTTATGTTTAAGTAATTTTTTATATTTAATTTATTTTGTTATAGGAAATTAAGATGAATTAATTAAATTTTTTCTTTTTTAATTTTCATTAAATGAATTGATTTGATTTTTATGTTTAAGTAAAAAAATTTATATTTAATTTATTTTGTTATAGTAAATTAAGATGAATTAAGTAAAAAAAAATTTAATTTTTATTAAATGAATTTATTTCATTTTTATATTTAAGTAAATTTTTATATTTATTTTATTTTGTTATAGGAAATTAAGATGAATTAAGTATTTTTTTTTATATTCATAAGTTAATTTTTATTAAATGAATTTATTTCATTTTTATATTTAAGTAAATTTTTATATTTAATTTATTTTGTTATATGAAATTAAGAAGAATATACCTAGTCAAGTTATCGAACAAGAAGATGAAATAAAATCTTTGTGAAGATATATCCAAAGTTAAGAAAAACTCCTAGTGGTGAAAATAATATGATCAAATGTAGTCTGTGTGATTTTTCATTCAATGCATCTTAAACTCGATAAGAGCTCATTTTATTAAAAATTAAGGGAGGAGTATTTAGAATTTGTCCAAGCGTGACACGTCAAAACTTGTTGAGTTAAAAAAATTAGACAAAGCAACATTAAAAATAGAAAATTCAAAGAAAAAAAAATGTCCCTCAATCACATGTATCTGATGAAGGAAATAAAACAAATAATGGTGTTAGCCCAAAACTCAAAGGTTCTTTACTAGCTTCTTTCAATATTCAAGTGAGAGATACTCTAGATTGTGAAATTGCAAGAATGTTTTTTTCTTCAGGACTACCATTTCATTTAACAAGAAATCCTTATAATAGAAGTGCATTTTCTTATGTAGCTAATACTTCTAATCTTAATAGATATGTACCGCCAAACATATAATAAATTGAGAGGTAATTTACATTCAAAAGAAAGAATTCACGTAGAAAACCCTCTATAGTCTATAAAAAAACTCGTGGAATCAGAAAGGTGTGATAATTGTTAGTGATGAGTGGAGTGATTCTCAAAGAAGACCACTTATAAATTTTATGGCTACCATTGAGAGTAGACCAATGTTTTTTAAGTCAATAGATGGATCTGATGAGATAAAGGAAAAATATTTTATTGTTAAACACAAGAGAGATGTAATTATAAAAGTGGAGAAGGGCTACGAATGGAATAAACGACCTAATAGAAAATGATCAGTGGTGCGAGGACACTGAGGTTCTTAAAGGAAAGGTTAAGGACTTCTTTGAATCTAGATATAAAGGAGGGGACGATTTACAGGTTAAATTAGATAATGTGACCTTCAATGTTCTAACGAAAGAGGACAACAAACTGTTAGTAGGTGCTATTAATGTAAAAGAAATAAAGGAAGCAATATGGGACTATGAAGGCTCTAAATGTCTGGGACCAGATGGGTAAAACTTTGGGTTTATCAAATTTTGTTGGGAGATCATAAAGGATGACATAGCAGTAGAGAATTTTGCGAAGAGTGGGAAGTGGCCTAAGGGAACAAATGCCTCTTTTATATCCCTAGTGCCTAAGGTTAGCCATCCCACTTGAACGAGAATCCACTTAAGCCCATGAAAATTAGGTTAAATAGGGGTCTTGAGACACAACCCTAGTGTGAAGATTGAAAGAAAAATACCATTGAGTGACTTGTAACCCAATTGGGAGAATAGGAGGTGTGAGAAACACTAGAGGAGGCAGTCGTCAAGGAAAACCATCCTGGATCTTTTTTTCATTCTTTCCTTGCGTGTAATAGTCATCATGAGTGACTAATTGTACCATTTGGGATTGAGAGTAATATGTTCAAACTCTTATGTATTGAGATGATATATGAATATAATATTTTGTTCTTGATTGATTATTGGTATTATTGTTTTGCTTCTAATTCTTGATCTAGAATCTTAAATTTGACTGGAAAGTATTTTTAGGGTTTTGACCTAATCAATAATACTTAACATAACAAGGTACACAACATTTTACGTGATACACACACAATTTACTCAGAGCTTTTACGAGCTAAGAGTTTTGGTGTTTCCTAGCCCCAGTATTGACTTGTCCGTCGGAGTGCAAATGACCTCTAGGGCGCCTCTTTGTCTTTGTAGGTTCAGGTGTTTGATCAAAGGAAGGCACGAACGAAGGCAAATAGAGTTGGGCGTGTGATCGTTGTAGACATACGAAGGCAATCGAGTCAACCGGCAGGAACACTAGGAAAATGATTTTGGCGTTTACGCACAATGATAGTTATGGAGAGAAATTCTAGACTCAAAGTATGGAGGATGGAGAGATCTTATATGTAATAGGAGAAGCGTGATGTAATTCTATCTGGTGGAGGGATTTAAAAGTGTCTGGTATTTGGAAGAGTGAAGGAGTAGCTTTGAGGATAAAGTCTTTTGGAAGATAGGTGATGAGAAAGACATAATGTTTTGAAAGGATAAGTGGGTGGAGAATGGAGCTCTAAGAGTCAAGTACCTAAGGCTCTTTAATATATCTTCATCTAAACTAGTAAGTCTCTCCCAGGTTGGGTTTTGGATCAACAATCTCTAGCATTGGAAGTTGGAATGGAGAAGACTTCTGTTTGAGTAGGAAGTAGGTGAGGAACAACTTTTGATGCAAAGTATAGAAAATAAGACCTGGACTAAGGATAAAAAGGACATTTGGGTTTGGAAGGATGATGAGAAACTTGAATATATGGTTAACTCAGCGTATGGGATGTTAAGGAATGAGGTAAGTGAAGGGTAGAGGTTACAAATACTTATGGAGAATTAAAATGTTACCTTCAGCACATGCAGTGATAGTGAAGAGTCAAAGATAGCTAGGTTTGTGAGTGGTTTAAGGAGAGAAATTCAAGATATTTTACAATTATATGAGTGCTCTTCTTTATAAGAATTGGTTCACCTAGCCATCAAGGTAGAATTACAATTTCTGAAGAAAACATCTTTCAAAAATGCTCATAATGATGGCTTCTATAAATCTTCTTGGAAGGATAAAATCAAACATTCTACTAAAACTTTTCCTTCCAATTTCTCAAAAGAAACCACTTCCCACCATAGAGTTTCTAAAGAAAACCCTTCCACCTCTACCCCTAGGTCACCCACCTAAACCTCAAGTAGAACATGCTTCAATATATTTAGGTTTTGGGCATATAGCTACCAATTTTCCAACAAAAAGAACCATGATGGTCAGGGGGGGGGGGGTTGTAGTGAGTGAGCATAGTTCCCAATCTAGCTCCCCTATCTCTTAAAAAAGCCAAAGTGAGGAAGAATATGAGATGCCTTGTGAAGGATGTGACTTATGCATCATGTCTTAAGACCTTTTATAGGCAAGTTTGTAGTACTCTACTTTGATGACATCCTTATCTTTAACTTGAACATACAAGACCATAAAGTTCATGTTAGGAAAATACTAGAAACCCTTAGAAAGGATGTGTTGTAAGCTAATTCGGAAAAATGTGTCTTTGCCATAGACCATATAGAATTCCTAAGGTGTGTAGTTAGCTCCCAAGGGGTGCATGTGGATAAAAAAAAGGTGGCAACAATTAGAAATTGGCCTATATTAGTAACGAAGCTTTCATGGATTAACTAGTCTTTATAGAAGATTCATGAAAGACTTTGTTGCACCTCTTAATGAAATAGTAAGAAGGATGTAGTGTTCAAATTGGGCCAAGAACAAGCAAATGCTTTTGAAACTTTGAAAGACAAATTAACTAAGGCACCCATCCTAATACTCCCCAACTTTACTAAATCTTTTGAGATTGAGTGTAATGCCTTTAAGAATTGGGGTTTGATCACATCAAGGAAATTTACAAAGATGACCTTGATTTTTCTCTCATCTTTCAAGAGTGCCCAAAAGGAGGCCTCAAAGAATTTTTCATACATGATGACTTTCTCTTTAAAGGGAAAAGACTTTGTGATGAGAATCAAATAAAGGAGGCTTTTATTAATGAAGGAAGAGGGCATTCACCCTCACATTTGAAGTTCTTCCTTCTAGTCTTCTCAAAATTAAAAGAAGACATAAAATAAAGAGAGGATC
>Ga0123342_1004310_pt1 | contig 21779 bp, 7 predicted proteins | sample Turbeawhitnodule_FD_89960 | JGI IMG/M metagenome (GOLD analysis project Ga0123342, IMG submission 89960) | Root nodule microbial communities of legume samples collected from Mexico - Turtle bean Mexico white nodule | ecosystem: Host-associated > Plants > Roots > Nodule | place: Mexico: Nepantla...
ATTGAGATGCTAATTGCTTGAGATTTAATACAAGGGTGGATTACAACATATAAACTACCCCAGAACAAAGCTTAAACCAGCACAGCAACAACAAGCAAAGCAGAGGCTTCAACATCCTTCAAAACATTGAACATCACAAGGTTCAACAAAAGGTACGTCATTATCTATAGTATTCTGACAGCCGAATACGACATCCCACTAACTTAAGCATTGGGGTGTCATCTGCAAGTACCCCACCTATCTGAGGAGCCATTCGGCGAGGAAGCTCAAAGAAGGAGCATTGAACACGTGAAGACTGACCAAGTAGCACCTAAAGTCAATAGTTCTCCCAGTCGCCAAATTAGTTTGAGAACAATAATAACAATAACAACAGTAGTAGTAATAACAATATAATAATAATAGTAATAATAATAATAATATAATATTAAGAATAATAATAATAATAGTAATAATAACATAAACAGTAATAGTAATAATAAAAATAATAATAATAATAACAACAGTAGTAGTAGTAATAATAATAATAATAATAATAATAATAATAATAATAATAATAATAATAATAATAATAATAATAAGAAAATAATAATAATAATAATAATAACAACAACAACAGTAGTAGTAATAATAATAATAATAATAATAAGAAAATAATAATAATAATAATAAGAAAATAATAATAATAATAATAATAATAATAATAAGAAAATAATAATAATAATAATAACAAAATAATAATAATAATAATAATAATAGTAATAATAATAATAATAATAAATAATAATAATAATAATTAATAATAATAATAACTCTCAATCTCACTTCTCTCTTCACAAAAACATTCTCTTTCTACCACATAAACACTCTCTCTGCCACATAAACACTCTCTCTGCCACGTAAGCAATACCTGACGTCATTAGGTGAGACTTAACGGAAAGGATCAATTTGGATACATTTTAAAAAACATAGGGACGAAATTGATTTTTTTTAAAACCACAGTACTAAATTGAATATTGACCCAAATGTAGAGACGAATAAGGTAATTAAATCTATTATTTACTCATTTTAGTTTGATTTTTCATCTCATTGTCAACCTTTTGGTCATTCGGCCTAGGTAGTACAACTTCTAAGTTCTAGTAGGATTGGTTAGATCTTGGTTAAACCTCTGGGAGGATGGTGTGTGAACCTAAGTGGGCTTAGGATGGTTCTAGCAAGGTTTAGGGTGAGTTTTGGTTGAATCTTTAAGAGATTCTTGGAGAAACTCAAGGTAGTAATGGTTGAGAACACTACGAGAAAATCATGAAATAGAAACTAATTTTAGAGATAAAAAATAATTAGTTGCTATAGTGACTAAATTATATATCATTTTAGAGACTAAAAAAAATTTGGTTTCTAAATTAGTTTATATTATTGTTAAATAGTTTCTAAATGAGTATATAACTAGCTACCAAGGTTTTAACTACCAATTATTTAGATTCTAAATTTGGTAGCAAAAACCTTGGTAGCTAATTAGATACTAATTTTGCAATCTAGTTTCCTTTTGGAATTTTTTGGGTAAAATTTTGCAAGGATTTTTTTAATACCTAAAGGAATAGATTGACTTAGGAAGTGAGATTTGGGTGGTATAAGGGAGAATAACCAAAGGTATAGGTGGTTTGGTTGAAGGTTAGCTTTCTTGGTTGATTTCTTGGAGAAACCTAAGCTAGGTTGTGGTGTGTGGAGTTTATTTTTATCTAGATAGTTTGGAATTGGGTCCAAGTACTTGAGGGGAACAACACAAAGTTTGTTGCAGTAGTTCTCAATGGGAGATGTGTTAAATCTATTCTTTACTGTATCTGCCACAATTGCATATACTGATACAAACTGGTGGTATTCAAACAATCAATTCATATTGATTACAATTTCAGCCGACCATGAATTGAGCTATTATTTATAAAATTTAATGGAAGTAGATGTATTTTCCCAATTATTTTGTGAGAGAAGGTAGAGACGTCTTAAAGTAGGAGTGTACTTTTGTAATGATACAGTAAGTTGATATGTTTTATTGATAAAAAAAACTAGAGGGGTATTAATTTGGTGTAGTTTTGAACATACATGAACTTTGAACCTTTGAAATGGAAAGTGTTTTCTTATTATATAAGTTTGTGTATTGTTTTATTAGTAATTATGTAAAATATTTAATTAAATTATGAAAAATTGTTTAATTAAATATTTTAATATTTAATATTTGAATTACGAAATTTACAACTAATATATTATATTTCACAATTTATTATTATAACGTCAATAATAATGTTCAAATCGTTTTTTTCAAATAAAACAATTATGAGAGTTTTAACTACCATAAATTACACATTTAGAAATGTCTTTTTTTATAAAGTGTTAAATGATGGATGTTTTGCAACGATTTACATGTCATATTATACTTTCTGGCAACTATATCCATGATAGTATGCGGAATTGTCAAACACATATATACTAACGTTTGTAAACAACAACACATAAAAAATAATTATCACCTTATACACTATTTATTGTAGTGTGGACTTTCCATATTCTTGTCTTCGATCAATATCAAAGAGCTCAAACTCACCTCTTCACCACCTTAGAACTTCAACTATCCATCTCCGATAAGAACAACCATTTTAATTCTTAAAAGCGTGTAAATAAATTTGATAATTTAATTTTTGAAAAAAAAAATTTATTTAACTCCTAAAAATATGTAAAAAAAATCCACAATTATTTCATTAAACTTGGTAGGAAGATGTAAAATTTTATGTATATAAGGATAAATTCAATACTATTTATATTTTTCAAAAGACTAAATTGATATTAAATTATAAAGTGTAAGGGTTAATTTAATTATATTAAATTATAAAGTGTAAGGTTAATTTGATTATATTAAATTATAAAGTATAATGATTAAATGTATTAAATTTAGAGATTCATTTGTCCTTAACTTGTCACACATATATTTAAATTATTGTTTTTCAATGACTAAATTATCATTTTATACTTTGCAGAGAAAAAAAAAACATTTATCTTATTCAAATAATAGAAATACAATCACTACAAGAAAACAAACAATTACCTTCCAAATACTTGCGTGGGCCAACTACGGACACTAATATCGTCGGATAAAATGACGCAAAACTCACGCAAAATGGCATTCGATGCAATACGGACGCACTTATGGATTTAATTTTTTATTTTTAAAAATCTAGTTTGCGTCGGCCGCGGCTAATGCATATGCGGCGGTTTGCGTCGGTCACGGCCCACACATGTTTATATTTTAAGATTTTAAAATTATTTATTTAAATTTATTAAATTATAACATTATAAGAAATATTTTAATATTTAATTCTTTGTTATATTTATTTTAAAATTATTTTTTTAATATTATAATAAATTATTTAATTTATAAATTTGTAATTTATTTAAATTAAATTTATTAAATTAATTAAGTGTTTGATTTAAAATTAATTGATTAAAAATAAAATATGTATTTAAATTATTTAAATGTTATATAAAATATTTTATTATTTTAAAGATTATTTATTTTAAATTTATTTGATTTATATATTGTCATATATAAATTAAGCAATATAGATTATTATTTGTTATATGTTTTAAAATAACTTTTTGTTGTATAAATGAAATGAATTATTTTTGTTGTATAAATTTAATTTATTTGTTTTTGTATAAATTAAAGAATTTTTTTTATAAATTATATACAGTTGTTTATACATTAAATTTATATATTTGTTGTATAAATTTAAAATAAATTAAATTAAATTTTTGAAAATTTTAATATAATTTTTTTAAAATTATATTTAAGCTACATATATTTAAGAAAATTTTAATGTGTTCTATATTAATAATAATTATAATAAAAATCATAATATTAGAAAAGAATTTGTGGATGTAGTGTTGAAGCTTCTTTAGTTGAGTAATTGGATTTATCTGGAATTTTACACTGATATATAAAATTAAGAGTGAAGTGATGAAAGAATTTATCTGGTGAAAAGAAGAGAAAGGATGACGTGGCAGTAGAGCTGAGACAGCTAAGGAAGTAAACTTTGAGTCAACAAAGACTTCATTCAACCTTTGCCTTTCGATTGGACTTCACAACCTATATCCATCACTTTAACCAAAATCAGAGTGTCTAAAAGAAACAAAATTAACTATTATAATAAAACATATATTTAATTAATTTATAAGTATTTTATAAATTTAATTCGTTTCATTGACTTTTTATTGAAAAAAAATATTTGTTTTATTGAGTATTCAATTTACTTTTTATTTTCAAGTTTTTTTTATATATAATTTTGTCAATAACGGAATAAGGTACTTGTTATTTCTGTTTAGTTTATGTTATTTTTGTTTAATTATTCCCAACTTGTATAATAAATTGTGTTTTATTAGATTTGGTGAGAATCTTTCGAGGTGGTTCGTCTAATATGTAGAATTTTGAATTTTATGAGCATATCCCTTATCTGATGGCTATTTTATAACTATCTCGCGATCACTAGCGCAATCCATGGAGTAATGCAGGTGATAATAAATCATGAATTAAAAAACATTTATTATCTCAAATAAATGTAGAAAATGATGGATGCATACACTAGACATTAGCAACATGGTTTGAGCCATCGGTTTTGCATAACCAAAATCTATACCCACCTTGACTATGTGACCATAAATATGTGACTAAAAATGAAGGAGGTGAGTGGAGGAACTTATTGAAGAATGGTAAAATGGCACTACCATCTTTGAGAGTTTATTAGGGGCAAATAGAATGTCCACATTTCCTTTAGGGATGTGTGGTTATTACGGTGAAAATGCTTTTGATTTCAAGCACATTAAAGGCCTTTGCCTATGATATATCAATTTCCAAATTGTACTATATTAATGAGGTAAAATGACCGAAATAGTTTTTTTGAGCATTAAAAAAATTGTACAATACAGGTCCCAAAAATATATAGTGCAGAAAGGAAAAACACATCTTAAACATAACTTTTGGGCCTTTCTTTTCCTAATGAATTGGGTTTCTTTGTTTTTCATTAATTTTAGATGAATGAAAGGACAGCAAGAAATGTTTTTCTTTTGCATGTGTTGGTGCAATTCTAGAACTGATGAGAAGGGACAGGTGTTGAGTTTTGTGGAACACCTGGTTAGGTCTCATTCTCTCCACAATTTAAACACATAATATGGTGCCACTCAGTTGGGATTATTTGATCAAGGATATTAAGTGACAAATCTTTCACACATTCACCAAAACAGGTACAAATGGATATTTTTCTTTTCTTTTCTTTTCATGTTTACTTTCTCATTATTAGAATTCACAAACCCAAGTACTGTTAATCCACTTTGATAGGTTTGAGATATCACAAGAATACACTTTTTTTTTCTATTACAAAAACAAAGTATCCCATAATATATGAATGTTATAAAACTAATTTCTTTGAATAATAGACATCTAGCAAGTAGGTTTAATCTCATTCAACAAAGTTTTTTCTATTCACACAAACAAAACATAAACTCGTTAAAACACTGTAACTTTATTTGTAATATTAACATTTTTATTTTTGTTTAATTATATTTACATTTGTTAAGTAATTCTTTAAATTTATTAATTTATATCAATATGATTAAAAATATAATAGAGATTTAATTCTACCAAAATTAATATTTCCACATTCAAATTCTCTCAAAAAAAATTCTAAAAATATAAGATGAAAAAGTATTTTTATTTTGGAAAGAAAATATTTATAATTTTTTTTTTAATTTCGCAATTGTGATTGTACCATCCCCGTCGTTAGTCTTGCAAAATTACTTTTCCTCTTTCGAGGGTTTGGAAACTACAAATGTGGGAGGTGATCCTTATATTGATACGTCTACTTCCATTGTTGAATTTAATTATGACCATATCATTGTTGAAAATCATATTGGGTCAAAATTTTGGGTTTATCCTAATGAGATGGAGGAGGATGCCAGTGATACTAGGGAGGAGATAATTCATACTAAAAGAAAACCCAGGAGACCACCTAAGGGGACTGGTAAAGCCAAAAAAACTGATAAGACAGTTCTCACCATAACATTGCAGGTCTCTTCTTTTTTCTGAAACGTTAGAAGATTGGGAAACCACAAAACTGTGGAGATGTTGCTTGATTTACTTAAACTACATAAACATCTTCTGGTTTTTCTTGCTAAACCAATGATGCCGTACACTGATGCTTTTGAAGTCCTTTTCAAATCTGTTAATATGCATTTGGTGGCTACGTCTCATATTGTTAATAAGTCTGCAAAGCTTTGGTGTTTGTCGGTCCCTAATCTAGTCCAAAATTTCTCGGTAAATGATTAGTTTATTTTTGTATCTTGCCATCTGCATGATAAATGTTTTAGCTTTATAGGTGTTTATGGTGCTAACACATACTTGGCTAGACGGTTTTTGTGGAGGGATCTTGGTTCCTTCATAGGGACTTAGTGTATTTTGGGAGATTTTAATGTTGTGTTATCGACGGATGAATGTAAAGGGGGGTGGCTCCTAATCAGTTTTCTTGTAATGATTTCCTTGATTAGATTAATACTAATGATCTTGCTTGTATGCCTTTTACTGGATCTAGTTATACTTGGTGTAATGGAAGAAGAGGGCTGCATAGAATTCATAGAAGAATGGATAGGGCTTTATGTAAGGAGTATGTGTGGATGAATGGGATTCATGTTCTTGTCAGGTTCTTGTTAGGAATTGTTCTAACCATTCCCCTATTCTTGCTAGTCTTGCCAGTAATTCTTTGAAGAAGGTTAGCAATTTTCGTTTCTTTTCTATGTGACTTTAGGACAGTTCATGTATGAAACTTATTCATGACTCTTGGAATAATAAGGTTGTTGGGTGTCCTATGTTTATTTTGCAACATAAGTTAAAAAGGTTGAAAACTGAGCTTTGTGATTAGAATAAAAACTCTTTTGGTAATGTTCACAATGCAATTATTCTTAAGCAGGGTCTCCTCCTTGGTATTCAACAAAATTTAGAGACTGCTAGTATGTCTGATATTGATAGGCTTCTCTGTCAAGAAAAGATAGCTAAGGAGAAGCTTGATCATGCTCTTCACTGTCAATATTTGTTTTGGAAAGAAAGAGCTAAGATGCTTTAGTTTAAAGATGGAGATAGAAATACTGCTTTTTTCCATGTTGTGGTTAAAAGGCAAAATAATTCTTGTGAGATTCACCGTTTACAGATTGATAATGTGGTTATTGAGGATCCTAAAATCATTAAGGAACATATTTTGGACTTTTATAAAACTCTTTATGCTGAGTCTATTTCTCATGATCAGGATACAGGTAATATGAAAGATTTTATTGGTAGTTATGTTCCTAATCTGGTTTCCTCCGAGGAGAATATGATGTTGATGAAATGTCCTAATTTTTTGGAAATCAAGAATGTTGTTTTTAACCTTGATGGTAATAGTGCTCCTGGTCCTAATGGTTTTGGTGGTGTTTTCTATCATTCTTGTTGGGATATTATTGGGACAAATGTTTGCAATGTTGTCTAACAGTTTTTTAAGCAAAACTGGGTTCTCCATGGAATGAACAGTAATGTGGTATCTCTTATTCCTAAGTTTCAGGGTGCTAAATTCATCAAAGATTACAGGCCAATAGCCGTTGCTAATTTTAAGTTTAAGATTATTTCCAAGATTTTGGCAGATCGACTTGCTCTTGTGGCTACCAGAATAATTTCTCCTAATTAGTATGGGTTTGTGCAGGGAAGACAAATTCAGGATTGTATTGGTATTGCTTCAAAGGCTATTAACATGCTCTCTAAAAAGGTTCAAGAAGGTAATGTGTCATACAAAGTTGATATTCATAAATCCTTTGATACTCTGAGTTGGAAGTTTTTATTATTAGTTTTGACACGCTTTGGTTTTCACCCCTCGTTTGTCGGTTGGATTAGTACTATTCTCCGGTTTATTATGCTTTCTATCAGAATAAATGGCAGTCTGGTGGGTTTGTTTCCTTGTAGTAGAGGGGTTAGACAAGGTGATCCTTTGTCTCCTCTACTTTTCTGTCTTGCTGAGGAAGTTCTCTGTAGAGGTCTTTCTAAGCTTGTGAATGATAAGAGATTCTCCATATGGCTGGTTCGCAAGGTTTTCTCACTCTCTCCCATGTTTTGTATGCTGATGACATTTTGGTTTTCTGTAGGGCGGAAAATAAGTCTCTTAGAAATTTCAGTACTTTTCTTAAAACATATGGTGCTTTCTCGGGTCAATATATTAACAATTCTAAGAGTAGTTTTTTCACCATGGATAATTCTGCAAGATTTTTCACCAAAATTCAACGTATTCTTTCTTGTAGCCATGGTTGTTTGCCTTTAAATTATTTAGGATTGCCTATCTTTGTTGCTGCTCCAAAGAGTCATTTTCTACAACCTTTGGCGGATAAAGTCAAATTAAAGCTAGCATCTTGGAAAGGTAAATCTCTTAGCATGATGGGTCGGATTCAATTGGTCAATACAGTGATTACGGGAATTCTAGCATATAACTTTAATTTGTATAAATGGCTTATTTCTCTTCTTAAGCAAGTTGAGCAGTGGTGTCGAAATTTTATATGGACTGGAGATATTCTGAAGAAAGGCATAGCTACTGTTAATTGGGCTACGATTTGTTCTCCCTTGAGAATGGAGGTTTGAAGATTATTAACCTTCACCATGAAAATAATGCATATTTTCTTAAGCTTACTTGGAACTTTGCTTATAGCAACAATTCTTGGTCTTTGCTCTTGAAAGCCAGGGTTCTTAAATCAAAATGCGAGTTTAAAATGGTTTATAGATCCTCATCTCTTTGGCCTGGAATTAAGCAGTTTTATTCTACTATACTTGATTATACTTCTTGGACTTTTGGTACAAGTTCTTTTATTAATTTATGGAATGATAAATGGTGTTCTACTACTCCTTTAGCACATATTGCAGGGTTATCTGATGGTATTAGCATTTCAGATATAGTTTCTCAGTTTTGGACGTGTCGTGATTGGAATATTCCATTGTCTTTACAACAAATGTCTCATCTTTTTAGTCATATAATGGTTAGGGCGGATCAGGACGTTCCTAATTTGATTCTAGATGAGTCTGGTCGGTTCACTCTTAAATCGGCTAGGACATTTTTCTTGGAACCAGGAGTTTCCTGTGGTTGGGGTAAATTTATTTGGTCTTCAAATATCCCACCTTCCAAAACTCTTGTCCTTTGGAAAGTTTTTCATGGGTGGCTTCCTACAGATCAGCATATTCAAAATAAAGGTCTCCATATTTATTCTATGTGTATGCTTTGTGAAAAACATGAGGAATCTATTCATCATTTTTTTTTAATGCCCTAATGCTTTGTATATTTGGAGTTGGGTTCGACAATTTTTTCCTACTTTTCATTTCTCTAATAAGGATGATCTTCTTTCTTTTATTAAGAGTGATTGTAGTCCTTTGGTTAAATTGATTAAGCTTGTTGTGATAACTTTTTCTATTTGGATGCTATGGAAGTGTATAAAGATATGATGGTGTTTCTTGTTACACCCTTACATTTTTTTCCTACACTCCTAAATTATTTGAAATATCCAAATTACCCTTGACAATTTTGGGTGATTCTAGAACGAGAATGTTTTGTAAGTAAAAGATGTTTCCAAAATAGGAAATTCTAAAAAAGAAAAACCGTTGTAGAATATTCTTTTTGGAATAGTTTTTTTTTTTACTTTTGGAATGATAAAATTTGGAATTCATAAAATGTGTTTCGGAAATATTCCAAAAAGAATAATCTGGAAATATTTTTTAAAGGGATAAAATAGTAAATGATGAGATGTAGGAGAAAATTGTGGGTACAGGAAGAAACACCCAAGATGACTTGTAGAATTTTTTTCAATCTTGTTTGACCTCATGATGAAGATTTCCCGAACAAAAATTGTAACTAGTCAAACCCCTATGGACCTCAAAATAATCAAGGCAATTACTTCATGCACCCAATTTTAGTATGAAAAGACAAAAATACTTTTAAATAAATAGGGTTATACATATGAATATTCTTTTTCAGAATGTTTTTGGATTTTTTTTTTGGAATGAATTTTATATATTATAGATTTTTTTTATCTGGAATGAGATTTTGAATTTTGATTTCTGGAGAATGTATTATTTTCATTTCTGAATTTTTATTTCCAAAATGAAGAGCATTTTCAGAAAAAAGTATATTATGTTGGGCGCAAGTTAAAAATGATTGAGTGTAGGAATAACTTGCGAATAATCAAAAACAAGCCAGCACATAAATTTTTTTATTCATAAAAGTTGAACATGAATATCAGGGGGAGATTCTTTCTGCACCCTAAATATATTTATTGCATCACCTCTTGTTCATTTTGAAAGAGACTTTTCATAATGTATTGAAATACAATTTTCAGAATGCAAAAGTTTATACCAAAATGATTGAGATTATAAAAAAAATCCATTTTTTATAATTTTTTTATCAAAATTCACAACAAATGGAGTTTCTGTTTTTTAATTTTAATTTTGTTCCACAAAATATTTATTAAAAAAAGTTGTACAAATGTGAAAAATTTTAGTAGTTAAAGAAGTATGTAATATAAAAAGTTTGGTTCATATGAAAGAGGTTAAGCAATTTAACTCAATTAACATTAGAAAAAAAGAATCAATTTGTAAAGTGAGTTTATACAACTTCTAGTTGATGGAAGAACTTCAAAAATAATAATAATAATAATAAAGAGTATTGTCTTAAATTTTGAATTGGTTTGAGAGGAATTTGATGTGTTTATATTTGTTTTGTTTGAATGGAAAGTGATAGAATTAAATCGATCTCATATGCTTTACCTTCACGCCAAATAATATAGAATAGAAAGACGTTAGGAATATAAATGCAGATGCAGTTGCTTAAAGGAGAAGATTCTGTCTAGACATAGTAGCATGTGCCCAACCCACACTCAAATGAAAAACAATCTTCGCATCACATTTTCATGCCACCCAAATACAAGATAACTTTATCATTCAATCACAAATCATTCTTACTATGCCTTTTAATGCTCTAAAACTAATTCATCATTCCTTTTTCTTATTCACAATATTTACTATAGATTGAACTCATTTATCCTTATTTTTTTCTTTCCTAATTAAAGACACTATGTTTATTTATTTATTTATTATTATCATTTAATTTATGTTAATTTATAATAAGACAGAAGAAATTGCCATAGACTCAAAATCCCATCCACAAAACCCTCACATGGCTAAAAGTAATGGACCAGCTCAATTTGTCACCTCAAGCTTCTACCACACACTTGGGAATAATAAAATATACATATCGATGAAGTTATCTTCTTTGCTACACCACAAAGGGTAGCACAGTTTCTAGTTGATCCCAAATTTGAATACAATTAGTTATACAATTGCATGATAATTTTCTTACATGATTGAGTGTTGGGTACTTTATGTTAAAAAACATTGTTATCAATATCAAGTTGAACATAAAACGCATTTTTATGGTTCAGTTAAGATTAAGAATTTCCTAAACAACAATCTGACCTTTATGAAACAAGAATAAATTAAGGAAGATGTATAAGGGGAAGATTTATGAAACATATTATATTTGATGATATCTAGATGAAAAAATAGTTTCCTTGAAGAATAGAGGGTACGAAGTGGGTCACTGAGGGCATTTGATTGGTGGATCTTTTTCAGTGTACAACCAACAAACTTATGGCCCCGTACAAACGCATCTTTAGCTGTTTCTATTTCATACAACAACACTGCAGAGTAACATCATTAGAGCTTTATCCTTATTTCAATTAGAGAATCCAAACTGAGGGGGAAAAAGAAAGTAAAAGAAATAGATGGAAAAGTGAGTTAGGAAAAAAATTACGAAAGTAAAAAATTAAATAAAAATTTATAAGTGATTTAATTGATGTGATAAAATAAAAAATGTGCTAATTTGACAATTTTTAAAAAAATAATAAAGTGTCTTTGTTTTAAAAATTAAGTATATTTTAATTAGTGAATATAATTTGGTTACTTCAAAATAATAAACTTAAATTTGTATAATTAACCGCATAAAAGTGGGGATATTATTGCATATAGAAAGACAAATTATCATAATAAAACAAGAAACAATTGTAATGTATGACAAAATAAGGATTACATTACAATCATCCAAGGAAAAAATTAAAGAAAAATATGCAAATATATTAAATAATAGTGTTCTAAGTTAGAAAAACAATAAGAAAACATTAAAGATTATGTTTAGTTGAGGTACTTTTAAAAAAAATCAAATTTTTGTTCAACATCATCAATTTCTTGGTGAACGTTTCAAAATCTTGAGCAACATTCAAATCTTGTTGTAGTTCTCCTTAAATTCACTATAAATTTGATTATGTACATCTATATCATAGTGAAGTTGTGGTTGTGGTCTTTTATGACCAACATTCTTATCGTTTCTAAGGTTTCATTCTCACGATCATGATGATGATCTTAATAGATTGTGTATGCTTCTTTAACATTAATCAAATTTATTTTTCAAGAATATTTAATTAAACCAATTAGACCATCCTAAGGTTTGTGCTTCTACAACCATGTCCAAGTCATACTGTTTGAAAATGTGAGTAATACAAGTATTGTATGGAAGATATACTCATTAATTTTGCATTTTATCGTTGTTGCATTATAGGATGTGAGCAACATGGTCCAAAGCATACAAATATCTTCGTGTATCAACTGAGTATGATTACTTTTGTATGGACTGGGAATATTCGTGTATCAACTGAGTATGATTACTTTCGTATGGATTAAGAATATAGACATAATGCATAATTTTGTCCTCAATAGTCAAAATGCCTACATTTTAACATTACAATCCTAAAACTCAAACTTAGTCACAACAACCAAAGCCATATCATGGTCATAATTAAGCTCCTAAGAGATATCTAAAACAAAAATCTTTTGACCTTGATATTTAAGATTAGTCATAATCAACCAATCTTTTGACTATGATATTTTTTTGTCACCTTCAGTACACAAGTGATCAAAATTAACCACTTTTAAATTAGAGTAATACCTTGAAAAGCTTGGAGAAAACTATCTAGCCACACATTACTAAAAAATAAGAAGATAGAAGAGTAATGATGTGAGTTGATTTTAGGATTGCACATTTTTATAGGTTACTCTTTTGTTTATGATTTTTGGATTAACAATTATACTGAGAAACCCAAAAAAGATTATCACTAGACACGAACTTAACCAAGTGGTTAAGTAAGTGTGAAAGTTCACTTCTAGAGGAAAAAGAAAAAACACAATTATATGGTGACTTAGATGTTGATGGGCAGCAATGAAAAGCACATAAGAAAAAGAAAACACAATGACATAAAGAATGGAGAAAAGTAGCACTCTGACACTTGAAGTGTAGAGCATTCAAGATAAGACCCAAGGATAATAGGAGACTCAACTCACTAAACACTCTGACAGAGTTTCTTTACTTTCAAAATTCCATGTGTGATATTTACAAGAGGGAGACACCCTATTTATAGATATGAGTGCCTTGGAGAGGAAAAGAGGAATGGTATGGGTGTAAATGACTACAAGCTTATAGAAACTAGGTCAAATGTGAGCACATGGGGGAGTATTATAGAATCTAGGTCAAAGGTGAGCACATGGGTGAGTTTCTAGAAGTTAGGTTAAGGTGGACTTTGGCAAAAGCCCAATTTACTAAGTACACCCTTTTCTTGCTTATTTTTCTAATTGAAGCTCAAAGTGAGCCCAATTTATTTACTTAACTTGTCTTGTAAGAAGACTATAAAGGAGAACAATTGATATTCTGGTTCATGTCCGGTTCTCCCTCGGCTGAGACTCTTTTGAGATTTAGTGAGGTCTTGCCTTGTATATTGAGATGATTGACCTAGTTGTGAAGAGTCTATGGTGTTGTTAGTCATCTATTTGTCGAGTTGGTTTGTATCAAGTAAAAGCCATGACCAAAAGCATACATGGAGATTGTGCCTCTATTGACCTTAGTAGGCCCAAGATCAAGCTTGATGGGGCCAAATCTAGTGTATAATAAATTGTATAGATTAAGAATAAGAAGGCTTGTAATTAAGATCAATACTCTAGGATATTTGGGTCAAATAGACTAGGATATTTGGGTCAAATAGACTAGGATATTTATGTCAAATAGACTAGGATATTTGAGCTTGTATTTGTGACTTGTAGTGTAAGGTTGTAAATAGTCACATGAGTCTTGCTAGGGTCTAAATTGGGCTCATCCAAGCCCAATAGAAACCTTAGGTTGGTCATGGGAGAAGCTAGACACATGCTTCACATTGAGAACAAATTCAAAAGTGTAAAATATGAGTGGACAAATGAAACTTGATCCACTTTGTTGGGTACCTTTCTAGGGAGCACATTGGAAAATTCAATTTGAATTTCCCTCCCTTTTAGCTCTCAAAATCTAGCCCTTCTACTCTATAAATAGGAACCTTCACCCTTTGTATTTTGGAACTTGAAATGAGTATTGAATTGATACCAAAATTTCATCTCATCTTGTTCTTGAGTTCACCCTATAATGGAAACATCTTCTGGGGCAACAAAAAGCTAGAAAAATTATTCAAACTTTACCAAGTCTTAAGAGAGAATTCAGAACTTTGCTCCTCTTCCAAGAAAGGATCCTCGGTGAAGAGCTTAGGAGAACATTACTCCCATTTTGGTGACCTCAAAGAACAAGAAGAATGCATTCATTTTGCAACTCAATTCTTAGTCAATTTATGGAGAGTGCAAAAGGGAGGGACAAGAAGTCTTATTTATAGATGCATAAGCCCGTTGTACTTCATGATCCATGGAATATGGGACTTAAAGTGCAACACAAGTCTGCATAAAGAAGCAAACTCGTTGCTCCTCAAGAGGCTCCACTCTAGTGCCTCATTTTGGCTTTGTCCTTGTTTTGCTTGAAGTGGGACTTCTAGACATTCAATGTCTGTTGCCAACCTTTGACTTGATCTCCTAGGGTTTTGACCCACCAAAAAGGCCCAATTGAGGCCCACATAGGGCCCACTAATACCTCTACAAAAATACAAAAATAATGGGAAAAGTACCTACACCTATACAGGGAAAATCTACTATACAAAGTGTCCAAGACTAAGAAGAAGGAAAACATTTATAATATTCTTATCTCAAGTGTTGAGTCTTCCTCTATGAGGCTTCATCTTCTTTTTTCCTCTTAGCCAAAGGTTTGGTGGCTGGATGGTCCTTTGTCAACCTAGGAGAGCCATCTTCTCTACTATTTTTAATCATCCTTTATACTTTCCTACTGAAAATCACAACCCACCTTTCTTTTACTGTTATTGTTAATTTTCACTGATTGTAGATAAGTTTGAATACATATTTCAATGGATTAAGTATTGGATTCATTGAGATACGACTTGGGGTCATCTGATCTTGTCTATACTATCATCTCTTTGACGTTAGATGATGTATCACCTCGTTAGACGGTCTACGCTAAAATCCTTTTTAATTTAACTACTAAATGACAACTATCAATCAACAATGATCTACTAGTAGTCAAGAACTCAAAATTGAAATATAAAAGAACTCAAAGCCATAATAATACGTGGCATACTCATTGCAATGCTCCAATTAAAAGTTTCAACCAGTTAAACTCAAGAATTCATGACATATAAGAACTAACTTGACTTAAGACAACATGGAATGGACCTAAAAATAAAACAACGCAATTATAAGGTGATTCAACCAAACAAATGAAACAAGACTCAAGTAAAATTAAATGACACACAGTTAAACTCAAAGGAATTTCTAAAGCTCATAAAAGAAGGTTCAAGTAAGAACAATCAATTTGAATCGAAGAAAAGGGATAATGCAACAAATCAATAAGTGGAAACACATTAAAACAAAATCAAGACATCTAAAATATAATGAAGACAACACGAAAACAATGAAAGAAATTAGAAGAAGAAGAAGAACCACTTATCTTAATATAATCATGGCTCTAGATATCAAATGATAGACTTCTTCTTCTTGCATGATGTCATTACCAAAAAAAGGTTGAATTAGCTGCTAACAAATTGTGGAGGCTCTGCAATGGTTGTTAATAGCGAGGGCTCTTCGATAAATGGAAGAGACAAAATAAAAGCTATAATAGCATGTGATTAATTAACATAAAGCCTACACTGAGGTTTTTAAAAAATAAATAAATAAAAAACCAAAACTAGTGTGAGTATGGTAAATGTAAAGCTCACGCTAGATATTTTTCAAAAAATAATGTATTGCATTCGTTCAACAAACATGCGTAAAAAATAAAAAAAAATAAAAAAATTATTAAGATTGTGAAGGTTTAGCCCATGCTAACATTTTTTAAAAATATAATAAAATATCAAAAAAATTATGAGTGTAATAAACGGAGAGCCCACACTAAATTTTAAAAAATAAAATTAATAAATGTCTATTGTTAAATACAAATAATAATAATAAAATATTAAGATTGTGAAGATTTAGTTTGTGCTAAATGTTAAATGTATTTTTAAATTAAATTTAAATTAATAATAAGTGTATAAATATTTTGTTGACTCAAGTAAATAATTATTTATTTTAGTTTGGTGTGCTTAGCTTTCGCGTGTTTAATATTGAAAAAAAATATAAAATTGAGTGGAGGATAAAAAGTATTAAAATTTGAATTTTGTATGAGTGGGATATTTTATGAGACAAATGTGTTTTTGAAAATAATAGCTTTTAAATTTTAATTAAATTTTATTTTTTATTATTATAATTTTTTTTATTGGTGATGTGTAGTATAATTAGAAATATAGATCTTATGAGTGAGAGATGTGCAATTTGATACATTTAGAACAATATTTTTGAATATTAAAATATTTTATTATATATATATATATAAGAAGAATTTCACATAAAGTTGAAAGGTAACATAACTAATAATATTCTTGGATATATGAGAAAATTAAAAAAAAATGTGTGATTTAATTGTCTTAAAAAATCCAATTATTTATTTGATTTGATTTTTACGAGAATAATAAAATATATAACCTTTTTATACTACATTATTATAAAATATGTGAAAATAATACATCGTTATTTTTATACTTAATTTATTATTGTTATTTTATAATTTATGCTATATAAATAAAATAAATTATGTCAGATATTGTTTATTATATATTGATAAATATGATAAAAGTAATTATTATTTAACATGTTTGAAATAAATTATAACATGGGTTATACCGTCACACAATGAAATGAGGATTAAAGTATGTAACACTTAGACAATGTAATTATCATTAGATTGTCTAACATGAGTTTTTCATTCGTAATTAAATGAGGATTAGACATCCATACCTATATATAAAGAGAATTTTTCACTTACTATTTTGTTGTACACATTTTTTTTTCTTGGTTTAACCCTTATATTAATATTTATTTTATTTTGGACATTCCAGTCATTTCGTCATTTTTTCTCATCCATTACTAAAGAACAAGAGGTTTTTATGAGATTTGGTTTTGAAAATTGCTTTCCTTTTCCTTTTTTGTTTTTAAAATTAATATTTTTTTTCGTTTTTAAAACTAATATATGTTGTATGTTTTGTTTTTCACATCACATTCTTGATGTTTTGCTACTAGGTCTTCTTCTCTTTTATCATTTTGGATCTTCTTTTCTTTTAGTCATTTGTCACAATTGTTTCCAATTTGATACTCATTTGTCAGACTTGCATTAATATGTAATAATATTTTACATCAATAATTAATTTCAATATTATGGTGTTTTAAGTGTCATTGTAATATTTTTAATTTATAAAAAACCAAACTAATAAAAACTCATCTCGAAACCTCTTTGTAAATTAAAACCAATGAGTTCGAGATTCAAATGAACATAAAAATAGGATATAGAGGTATTTTATGAAGAATGGTTTTGCTCCTCCGAGTCACGATGACGTCTTCAGTGATTCAAGAAGACATTGGACGATGGACAACTTCATTCAATTATTTCTCATGGACGATATATTTCACTTATGTTGTGTTTGTATATGTGGATATACCGGTCTCAAAGATAGATTTGTAGGATATTATGTGTTTGAATTGAGAGGTTGACACAAATATAAAAGCGAAAAAAAATGTAAAAGTGAACCTCTTACATATGCAAAGTAGTAAGATGAAAAACAGTTAAATTTAGTTATTTTCCAATTTTATCCCAAAATAAAGTGTACATGTCCCCAAAAATATTAAATATATTTATAATAAAAATAAAATTATTATATATTTATAATAAAATAAAAACTATTATACGCATTAACAAAAATAAAATAAAAATAATTAATTATATATACATAATTGATTATATATTATATTATATAATTAATTATGTATATAAATTCTATAATATATCAATTAAATATATATATATATATATAACATATAGTAGATGCTATTAGTTTATAGTATTTTAAAATATATAAATGATTATTTTATGTAAATAATATAATTGCTGTATTTATTAAACATAATGCAATAGCTAAATTTAATAATTAAAATATAAATTTATTAAATGTCTGATTTTTCAAACCTTAAATTTTGTTTACAAATATGATATATAGTAATAGTAATTATCAACGTTACACACAATACTGTAGTAAATACAAATTTTAAAGTTTAAATAACTATATATATAATATTTATGTTTTTAAATTTATATGTTTCTCATAAGCATTAAATTATTATTTAGAAAAAATAAATATTTATAAAATTCAACATACTTAATATTTTTAAAAACAAACTTTATTTAATTAAAATATAATTAACAATCTTATTATATAATTAGATTAATCAAATTTTAAATATTTCAAAATTAATAATTCTATTTATATGTATTTTAAAAATATATAATTAAAATGACATGAATTGTAAAGTGAATTTTGGGTTGTGGTGAATGAGGAAAACATTTGTAGTGCCCCAAAACTTGGAACTACCAAAGCACAAAGCACAAAGCACTGTGATTTTCAATTTTTCCTAATTATTTGGAAGCCCCCAAAAACACTCTCCCATCCTTTTCAATTTGTCAATCCCAAACCCTCTTCTTACAATTTAACACACATCTTGCATGAGATTGGTTAACTTGATTGAAAAATAATATTTTAATGGAATCCAATTAAGATAATTCAATTGATATAAGCTATATATTTAAGTTAATTATGCTATGTAAGTGATTCAGGAGAATGAAGAGACAAGCATTAAATGCAAAAATGATTTTCAACATTCATATAGCAGCAACAATAAATAAATTATAAATCACTAAACCACCATGAAATTTTGTAAGACTTTTGTTGCTTCAGTGTCCTCCAAAAATTCTTCACTTCATCCCACTGTCCCAACTCCCCATATACATTGGCCAACATTATACCGTGACCTCCATTGCGTGGATCTATTTCAACCAGCTTTTAACCGCAAATTCTGTCAAACTTATATCAATACGAAGACGAAGGATATGAGGAATTACAACTTAAATGGTGAATTGAATTTAGGGTAATCTAAATTTTGCATTTTAATTTTTTTCCATCAAACTAATCATAAAATATGCGTAATTGTGTTATTTGTTTTTATAGACTCAAGTCATTTAGGTCCCACATGATGAGTGACAAATAAAAACAAATCTGAGTCAAAGGTTAGGAAATGCCTTTATGATATGTCTGGGAAAGTTCGGTTAAAGGGACTAGACCTACTTGGATGGTTGAACAGGTATGGATTAGTCTTTTGATTTATTGAGATTTTGAAAAATTCAAACAAAAATCAATTCAAAATAAATTAAATCGGTCATCAACTCAAGGTGAGACATTGCATTCCACTGGTCGTAAATCACACATAGACATTACATTGGACTGTTGAGTAGGTATGGATTGGTCTTTTGATATTGGGATTTCGAAAAGTTCAAACAAAAATTAATTCAAAATAAGTTAAATCGGTCATCAACTCGAGGTGAGACATTTCATTCCACTAGTCGTAAATCACACATGGACATTACACTGGGACTGGTAAGTACATTAGTTATGTATATTTTGTTACATCTTATTCAATTTAGTATGCAATATCCAATATTGTTAACTATTTTCATTTATTTTAGGAGCATAAATATAGTCGACCTGTTGAGCTAGATGAATTAATTATTCATGGCAACACACACTAAGAAGGATAGTGCTTGGGTAGATACTTGTGCCAAACAAACTTAGGTAAGTTGTTAGTTTACTTTTGTTTACATATTTTATATTTATAACTTACTATCGTGACACTGAGAACTCCTAAAAATGCATTAGGAAACCTACTATGAGTGGCTGAAAGCCATCCAAACCAACAGCTCTGAAGGATCTACCTCTGACATCCAGTCAACAACAAAGCTTCAATGCTGGAAGGATGTTGTTGGAGGCAAAAGCAGAGGTCGATGTTATGGCATTGCAGACTTGTCTGTGAAAATTCAGCATGGCATGTCATCGATGACTCCGTCGAAAGGTCGTGGAAGCAAATCAAATAGCTAATCAAACAAATCAAAATGTAGCTATGCTGATGGATAGAATACAATTGTTGGAGCAAAAATTAGCCACGAGGAAACGTCATCAACTGGCCCGAGTCAAGTCCACCCACACTATGTTGAACAATTTGATGATCAGCCAGCGCCTTGAGTTCATCATCCATGCATCTATGTTTCAATTTTTTCTTCATATGTCATGTTATCTTTATGGACACTTATACATTGCATTATGTTATTTTGAATTGTAATGATAAACATCAGATGCTATGCAACTTTCAAATCTGATTTTTTGTTATGCTTTGGATTTTAATTACAGGACATTCGTGTTATCATGCTTAATTCATTTTGATTTGGATTTCAATTAGTGATCACATGTTATAATTCAATTTCAATATTCATTTCAGTTCGGAATTTGGTGTTTTTTGTAATTTTGGTGTTGTTTATAAATTTAGTTCTTTATTACAATGAATTACAAGTATTACATTCTCATCAATTGGATTTAGATTCATTGAAAACTGATTCAAATTTAATCTGGAATTAATTTTTAAAAAAAGTTCAAATTTAATTTTTAAATATATTTACAGAATATTCAAATTCTAGCAACCTTTTATCCAGTATTTATTTTTTATTTCACAATTTGCGTGGGCCTAACTCACACTAGCCTCAAACTTTGTGGCGGCTCAGACACATGCAAAAGGATGCAAAATGTGTCCACATTGTGGAGGTTTATCCCACACAAAATGCGTCCATGTTGCGTAGGTTTAAACCACTCAAATTGCTTCCATTTTGCGTAGGTTTAACCCACTCAAACTACGTCAGTCATTCATTCCCACACTACAGTGTGAGCATCCAAGGCATTAGCTTCCATTTTATTTCTGAAGCTTAACCTACGCTAAAAGCGATTTTGCGTGGGATTTTTCTTGTTTGAGTCTCTAAAAAAATCCACACTATTGTTCTTATTTCTTGTAGTGTGTAGTTTCTTGAGTTTTGATGGATGATGGATTAAAAGAAGGGTGCAGAAGCTAGGTAGAACTCAAGAGAAGTTCTGAATTCATGAAGTGGAAGAGGTGGAGAATGCTTAGTGAAATGTTAGACCTATTGATGGATATCCAATAGGAGAGGATTTTATTAATGAAGGAAGAGGATTTTCACCTACACATTTGAAGTTCTTCCTTCTAGTCTTCTCACAAATTAAAAGAAGTCAAAGAGAAGATCAAG
>Ga0123342_1004311_pt1 | contig 21779 bp, 10 predicted proteins | sample Turbeawhitnodule_FD_89960 | JGI IMG/M metagenome (GOLD analysis project Ga0123342, IMG submission 89960) | Root nodule microbial communities of legume samples collected from Mexico - Turtle bean Mexico white nodule | ecosystem: Host-associated > Plants > Roots > Nodule | place: Mexico: Nepantla...
GAGTTTTTAAAATAAAATTTTGAAACTTTAGAAAACTTATTTGTAATGTAAAGTTACACTTTCAAAATTTTAGAGAATTTAGTTATAAAATATCTTAAAACTATGTAGTTTTAAATTATTTATTTATAAATAGATTTAATTATATTTATTTATTGAAGTTTGAAAAATATGGTTGATGTTCTACAATAAATCTTTGAAATTTAACGAAGGTTGAAAAAAACCTTGTTATTTTGCTGAAGTTTTAGAAAAAACTTTTGAAATTTAACGAAAGTTAAAAAAGACCTCTGTTATTTTGTTAAGGTTTTAAAATAAACCTTTGAAATTTAACGAAGGTTAAAAAAACTTTCGTTATTTTCCTGAAATTTTAGAATAAATCTTTGGGATTTAATGAAAGTTAAAAAAATCTCCATTATTTTGCTGAAGTCTTAAAATAAACTTTTGAAATTTAATGAAGGTTAAAAAAAATTTCGTTATTTTGTTTAGGTTTTTGAAACTTAATGAAGGTTAAAAAAACTTCTCTTAATTAAATCCATTCCTAAAGTTATATAAATCTCCGCTAAATAACTTTCGTTAATATATTTAGGATTTGTTTGGAGAAGTTTCTTTTCAAAAAAATTAGGAAAGAAAAATTATAAAAAAAAAACTTTTAATAAGCTAAAGTTAATAACTAATTGGATTTAAAACAAGAATTTAACAAAATTATATGAAATAAATTATTTTATCTTATAAAATGATTCATTTGTTTCTAATATATTTATGTAAAAACATACCAATTTATTTTGACTTGTTCTACGCAAGCTACATAGATAAAAAAAAAAGAGGAAAGAATCAAGATAATTCCATCTGAAAGAATGTTTTTTTATTTAGATTTATAGGTTAATAGTTTATGTATTAATAGTAATTATATGATTTTTTTATCATGTTTAAAAATCTTAGTTTTTAGATAATGTTTGAATTTTTAAGTCTTTTTCTTTAATGATTAACTTGTGAATTACAAAATAAGATTAATTAAAAAAAAACTTTCGTTTCATTAAAGCTAGTTAACTTATCCTATCCCATCTTTTTTTATCTTTTTTTTTCAATGACTAAGTGGAAGATAACAGCCATACAACCCATTTTGCTATTTTTATGAGTAATTAACTAAAACTAAAGAATATATTATATTATTAATAAAGAAAAAAAAACTTATAGTTATTTAATTAGGTAATTTTTTCCTCATTCCATACTTTTTTTTTCTCTTTCATTCCTATAATATAAAAAAATCAACCAATTATAATTATCATAATAAATTTAGAATATATTCTAAACCGTATAACTTGAAATATAATTCTAGATTATATAACTAAACAAAATTATATAATTCAAGTTCCAATTTATATAATTCAAAATAATATTTTTGATTTTATAATTTATAACATAATTATAAAATCTAAAATAAGATTATGTACTGGTAGGCTAAAACCGAGAGGCCGAGAACTACATATAAAAATAATTGACAGGTTATGTCGAGAACCACTTATAAAAATAACCGAAAGGTTATGCCAATAAATGTATAAAAGAATAAAATGAAAATATATATTATTATAATAAGACCCAATTAGATAAAAGCCTGCGTTAGGGGGTGCGTAAATAATAAAACGGTGTAGAAAGAAAATCCAAAGGTAAAATGTAAGCCCATTAAGAAAACTGTATAAATAGGAGGTCAACACAAGAGGTAAGTAAGAGTGATTTTTGTTTGATGAACATACATAAAACCATTTCCGACTTTGGCATCGGAGCGCCTTGCAGGTACATCAACCCATCTGTGTGGAGGAGAAGCCGAGAGAACCCAACCTAAGGAACAACCGAGAGAGCCCAGCCTAAAAAACAGCCAAGAGAAGCCCAAAATTGGAAGACTCATGGAAGAAGTTAGTCTTGTCAACCTATTCGAGTGTTCTCAGTCCTTGTTGTAAGAACAAATTACATAATTTAAATTAAGTAGTATGGAAAAATATTTCAAATTATAAAGAAAGTGATATTTATATATATATATATATATATATATATATATTTTATAAAGAAAGTTATATTTATATATATATATGTGCAACTTTTTTTTTGACAAATTTGATAAATAAAAAATTATTCATTAAAAGTAAGAATACTGCAGTAAGTTTTTGAACTTTTATTTAATTTTTAATTAGTTTCCTAAACTACAAAAAATTAGAACTAATAATATGCTTTCATTTTAATATTGCTTAAACTCTGTTTCCGTTTTTTTTAGTAGTTTTCATCATTTGGGTTATTTTGTAGAATTTTCCTTTTATAAAAAAATTGAGTCTCTTAGGTTTGTAACTTTGATCAGAAATATCGAAGGATAGGGTTTTGCAAGTGATTTCATTACATTTTTAGAGTAAGTTGAAAACAGTTTCTAGAAGTTTCAATGAATATTTTAGAATTTTAACATACAACAAAGAAATAAAAAAAAAGTATTACTTTGGATAAATATTTTTTTCTCTCTGTAAACTCATAATCAAACATTTATTTGTTCTCAAGTTAAGATACTGTTTGATATTAGTTTAGTTTTGTTCTAAGTACATTCTTTTACAAAGTAATAAACCTTGAAGATACTTCTAATGCTAAATTATATATGAAATTAATAAGGTGTTTGACTTCATAAATTAAAATATATTACATTTTATTTAATTTTTTAATAACTTTTTTTTGTAAATTACTTAAATTCTAAATACAAAAGAAAATATTTTATTATTAAAAGAAATTTAATAATTTAAAAATATTACTTAGTAAGATTTTATACTAGATGTTGGTTGAGACTACTTTTTAACAAAAAGTTTACAAAAAAAAATAACTGATGTTAGAGAATGATTTATTTTTAATGTTTTTCTATAATAAGACAATTTAAATTTATTAAATTTTTATTTTATTTATAGAATAAATTAAATTAAAAATTATTTTTATATTAAGAAATATTTAATAATTTAAATTATTACTTGATGATATTTATACTCAATTTTGATTGAAACTATTTTTCAACAAAATTCATTAAAATTATTATTTTTAATTAATATTGAGAAAAAAAAACGATTCACATTTATCAAAATTCTGACCACAATTTTTTCGTTGACTGTTATATCTTTTCAATTTCTTTAGTTGGGGTTATTTTTTATTGACTCTTTTACTAACATGAACTGAAAAATCCTCTCAACTAACACTTGATGAAAAAAAATTATAATCAAGGTTAATCAAAAGTTTTCCCAATCAATATTAAAAACAAAATCGTTATTGACTTAAAACAAAACATAACATTGTTGACGTTAATAAAAAAATCCGTGCAAACATTAGCCAAAAAGTAACCTCAATAAATACCAACTAAAATTTTTTGTTTGAATTCAATAAAAAACAATTCCACTATTATTGATTAAGAAAACTGTAAATAATATTCACCATAAATAACTTTGATCTTTATTGATATAAAAATAATTTTAACAATGTCAATAGAAAAAATAACTTTATCTAGGTTCACCCAAAATCTCCAACTTCCATGAACAAAATAAGTTCCATTTAAATTTGATTAATGTTGCCCAAAAACAACACGATTAACATTAACTAAAAATATCTCAAATTGATATCAATAGTAAAAATTTATTTGCCATAAAAAAAATACATGATGTCGACAAAAAAAAACTTAACTATCATTGGTTGAGATATAACACTAGCATATAAATGAAAATTCACCTAAGAGATGTGAACCCAAAAATAACCACAATCAACTTCTACTTAAAAGTAATTCTATTAATGAAAAATATCTTTATGAATTTAGTAATATTATATTTGTAAAATCTTAATTAGACTTATCTCCTACATGGAAGGCTTAAGAATAATGTAAATGATAATTTCTTTTAATTTGAAAACTAGTATGTTAGAAGTACAAGTTTCTTGATTTTATTTTAAATGAGGTTGTAATAGAAAATCTCTATTCTAATGTGGGTAATAAGTCTAATTTCACGATACTTTCATTTAAAATAAGATTAAAGAGTGAAACATCTCATTAGTTTATAAATAGAATTCATATACATAAGAGTGAAAAAATAGTTTTTGTAAACCTAAATTCATTGAACATATAATAACTTAGATTTATTAAAAATTATTCTATGATAAACAAATGAAAGCAAAGATGTAAAATTTGTGATATGTGTCTTATTTACTTTCATTCTAAGTTTTTCCTTAAATATGTCTTCTCCTCCTTCTCAAAACCATCAAACCTGTTTATAAAGCTTAATGAACAAGAAATCAAGTCTAAACACTTTTTTTAATGAGAAAATATGTTTTGAAGAGATCAATCAAGAAATGGATAATTGGGAAATTCCCAACATTTCTTAGAAAGAACTATATATGCTTGAAGTGATGGAAATCATATAGCCTCAAAACTATTGGCCAAAAAGATAGAAAAAGATGAAGCCACATGAAAGAAGACTATGCATTTGAAGAGTAGAAAACTAGGATTTTCTTCTTTCTTCTTAGCCTTGTATAAATTGTATATATGTAGTTCTTTGTAGATTTTGTAGAGGTAGAAGTAAGCTTAGACCTTAAGTGGGCCTTGATTTGGGCTTGAAGAAACAACCAAAAATCCTAGGAGGCATGGTCAAAACATGTAAGGCATGGGAGTGAAAGAGCTTAACCTGGCAGAGGTTGATTTTAAGCCATTTTGGGTGTGCTAGTGTTCAGCCATGCATGCTTCAAATTTGTGTCTTATTTAGTTCACTTTTTGCTTATTTTTAAGTTCCATATTTCCTAGGATATGAAAAGAAGGGGCCTATCCATCTATAAATAAAATTTATTGTCATCTGCACAGTCACCCTTTGATTGAATAAGACTTGAAATAACATTATGCATTTGAAATGTTCTATTGGATCATAAATGAGATTATTCTTCTCTTCATTCTCCCCAAGAAACCTTTCTTGAGAGAGAAAAATCTGAGTTCATCAAGGAACTTGGAAAGTTTAAAATTTTGTTATCTTCCACTGATTGGGAGAAAGGTTCCTTTCCATCACAAACTAATGGGAAAACACCTTCTCCACCAAGAAACAAAAGAAAATGAAAATTCTTAAACTTTTTCAAGAGACTCATACTTTTTCAAGAGACTCATAATTGCTTTCCCAAGAAAGGATTCTTGAGGAGAACTAGGATAAGTTACTCCTATGTGTCTAAAGAAAAGAGTAAAGAAACAATGTCCTTTAGGAAAAAATTTTATTTGAAAAACTTGAGGTCGTATTTTGAATTAAAAGACGAGTTCAAATTATTAAAATTTCCTTTTAAGGATTTTTTTTTCTCAACTATGTTTGTAAGGGGTGTGATAAGAGACTCTTTCTCTTTTCTGGATTTTTTTCTAACATTTATTTTTCTTCCTTTTCTCTTTTTTATTTTTCTTTTTTTTTTCTCTCCTTTCTTCCTCCTTTTTTTTCTATCTTTTCATTCTCCTCTTGTTTTTTTAATTAAATCTTGTACTTTTTCTCTAAATTCTTTATCTCTTATTAAAAAAAATTCTCTTTCTATAATTTTTTTTCCTTTTTCTACAAGCTCTTCCATTTCTTTTCTATGATTTTTATTTTTCTCATAAGAAGGTGGAAAAACTTTTCTTCTTATGCAAACCTTTAACTCATGCCATTTCAATATCCTTATTTTTCTTATAATTACAACATTACATTGCCTTTATTTCCACCAAGATATAACATATTCTTAAAATTTTAAAGTAGTCATGGACACTTTTCTCTCTTCATGTACTGGGCGTCATTCAAAAAGTTTCTCAACCTCTATCTCCCAGTCTGAATATTCTTCAATATTATTATTTCCATAAAAGGGAGGAATGTCTACCTTAGGTTTTTTTTATAATGTTCTTTTCTTCTTTGTGAACTTTCTCCATGTTTGCTCCTAGTTTTTTCTCCCTTTGTTTCATTATTTGAGCAAACATGATTTCAATATCTTCATCTCTTTTATTGAATTTCTCGTCATTTTTCTCAAATTTTCTATCAATTTTTTTTTAAGTTTCTAATCTCATCTTTTAAATTTAATTCTTCATTATGATCACTATAGCTTACATGCACACTAGAAGGCCTAGAATGTGTAAAATGATCACTCATTTTTTATTAAAATATTATCTCAAGATTTTGAAAGGTTTTCACAAAAATGGATGACAAATATTTTTACAAAAAATTTTAAGTGTGTGTGTGCATGTCCCCTACTTGATCCAAGTGAAGGTCATCTAAGCATGTTGAGACGAATCCAAGTTTTTGTCACCAGTTAAGGCTACTAACGAATTTTAAAGTAAAGAAATTAAACTTTAACAGAAATGTAAACTATACATGCCTAATATGAAAGTCCAAGTGACACTTGTAAGCCCCTTAAAACTTCCACAAGTATACAACTTTCATTACAATGTTTACTTTGGGACATGAGATTGTACTAAAGATATTTTTACAAGACAACCAAGAAATGAAAGAGAATACAAAAGAATAGAAAAATTCAATTTTCAACACAAACTTTTGTGAAAAAAGCAACTTAAGAACACAAGCACATAATACCAACGAATTTAGATACGAGTTCTTTTTGGTGTTTGTGAGGGAAATTTTGTCACCAATTTGTGTTTGATGTTTTTGAAGTACTTTTGTGTAGCTTTCGATACAACTCTCAAATTATCTCTTCTCACAAGTATTTGCACTCATTTAAAAGTACTTTTTTTTGTCTCTTATGGTCACCAAAGAAGTAGCTTCAATAATTCTCCACCAAGACCTCAAATGCTACCATAGGAAGAGGTGAATTCTCAAGAAACAAAATAAGAGAGTTAAGCCTTTTTCTTTTCCAGTTAAGAGTAAGAAGTTAAAATCAAGAAAAACTCATTTAGAATTAGACAAATTTCAATTGAAAGATGAAAGATGACAAAACTCAAAGAATTTAAAAAAAATGACAAGCATAAGTTAAGAAAAATTTAAAAGAAATCATACGAAAGGAAGCTTAATGAGATATAGATTTTGAGTACTTAAAACAATATTAAAATACAAACAATACTAAATGCAAGTTGAATCAAGAATATGTAACACATATAAAATTGCAGTTTTCAATTGAAATAAAAAAGGAAATTTCACCCAAAGATGCTTCACTATACAATTCAAGTCATAAAATCAAATAGCAAAGCAAGCAAATGAATCAAAGAGTGTAGTGTGTGATGCGAATTGTTCTAATCTTTATTTTTTTTCATGTATATGTCTCGGCTTATATTATGTTCTTTATAATTCTCATATTTTATTTGCTATTTTGAGAATGAGAGACTTTTCCTTTTATGTTTCTAAATTCAATTTTAAGAACAACTAAAAAATTTGACTCAAATTCAACTCCAAAATCAACTAGTAAAGTGTGCAACATATTCAAACAAGTTATTCAACTTACAAAAACCAAGGAAAAAAAATTAGAAGGTTGTGGTCTACCACTATATTTTGGAGGGAAAGATTTTTCATAACTTTTTTAAAAAAGTAAAGGAGAACTCAAATCAAGAAGAAAAACTAGTATATATTTCAATTTTCATGCTAAAGACTTTGGAAGATTGAGCAAAAAAAATTGGTGCTACTTCTAAGAAAAATGTGAACAATTAAATGAGCTAAACAAGATTCTAAACAACCCAAAATATTTTAAAAAATTAAATTTAAGTAATAATTTTTACAAACAAAATCAAACCATGACCAAAGATTGAGCAAAAACATGTTATAGAGTTTCCTAAAACATACAATTGATTTAAGGAAATTGAAATAAAAATTTAAATCAATTAAAAACAAAACTAGACATGGAACATATAATAAAATTAAACTATCCTAAACTCAAAGAAATTATGAACAAGACTAAAAATTAAGACAAGAAGAAAAGAAAGGAGTGATTATCTTTTGAAGACCTCCAACCTAACTTTGGTGCCAACTTATGGAACCACCTTCAAGCACTAGAAGAAAACTCTTAAAACTTTTCCCAAGTCAAAACATAATAAATCTAACTATGTCATCAAAATTGTTGAAAATAACCTTTAAATCCAAATTTTGGAGGGGAATGGATTCAATCAAAGTATATGCAAAAAAATAATACAAATACTTCCACATAGTATGTGTCTAGGTAACAATTAGATCCCTCATGAACGAGAGACATAATGCATTAATCCTTATGTATCTTAAAGGAAAATTGAAATAGTCTTAAAGTTAGAAACCAATAAATTTTAAGTGTCACCTAAACAAAATAATGAGTCTCTTACATGCAAATATCATAGTTTAATATTTTTAAACATTCAACATGGTTGAGACATGAATGATGGTTGTATCCCTACAATACTCATTTATAGAATACAATACAAGGTCATAAATACTTGTTGTTCTAAGGTTCTCGTGAAATCAAAAAATAGGGAAACAACTGAGTTTATCACAAACATGCCAATGCAACTGTAACTTCCAAAAAACAATTAAATGGAAAAACATATAACTTTTTGCAAAATTGAGTATGGAAAGGGAAACTCCTCTTCTTAGAAAACACCCTAAATCTAAAATATTAGTTTTTGCAAAAAAAAACTCTAAAGTTTTCATTTTCAAACTTTTCTCCAAGGTCACTTCTGATAGAAATAATTGACAAATCTTTTACATTTTTAACATGTTTACGATTTGTAAAAGACTTTGAAAGTCTCATCCTTATGGTTAAAGAATTTCACCATGTTCATCTAGAGTAATTGTATGCCATGACTAGATTGTAACATTTTCATTGATAGACGTAGTTCTGGTGGGATCAAACAAGTTTAAGTGTATTAGCTCAAGAGATATTTGTGTATAAACATTATTGATACTTTTAAACGAGGTTTTAACATGTTTTTCTCTTATACAAGTTGCACAAATAAGATTGTCTTTGAATGACATTATTGACAAACCTCTTACAAGGTTATGTTTTTGCAATTTTGAGAGTAACATCAATCTCGTATGTCCACACTTTTTATGTCAAACTTAATGATCCTTGATAGTCATGAGATATAAGACTTTTTTTTTATCTAAAAACTTGTTTATGTCGATCTTGTACATATTACCTTTAGTATTAGTACATAATTGTGTCACATAATAGTTTTTTTTTACTATACATTACTTTTATTTGGTCTTGGCTTGATAATGTTTTTTCAAGTATCATTAACCTTCCAGGTTTGAATTTGGTTGCTTTCCTTAAGGCCCCTGGTAGTCGTATTATTCAGCATTTCAGACTTGCCGCTGTTATGTTTGCTTTATGGATGATCTGGCATATGAGAAATCATGCTAGATTTCAATAGTGCATCAATATGGATTCTTCTCTCCACATGATTAAGGATCACATTCGTATCTTTGGCAATTTGTCTAGGAAGAATATGTCTAATAATGTTAAGGATTTCTCTACTTTAAAGTTTTTTTATGTTTGTACTAGACCCGAGAAAGTTGTGACTCCTATTCAAGTCTTCTGGTGGTTTCTAGAAGTGGGTTGAATCAAAGTTAATACGAATGATGTTGTTTGAGGTAGTCCTGATTTAACTACTTGTGGAGGCAATTTTAAAGGTAGTTGTGGTGAGTACATTCGTGAGCTTTCTGCTTCTTTTAGGGATCCATACTGCCTTATATGATAAGATTATGAGAGTCATTCTTACTATTAAACATGCTCAAGCTGTTAGAATTTCAGGACTAAAAAAAGAAGGGGGGGGAGGGGGGGAGGTGAATTGTTTATGCAAAATTTTCGAAAACTTTGAAAGTTTAATGAAAGTCATAAGTAGAATCAAAGATACAAAACAAGATCAGCCAAAATCAAATTTGTTTTTAACTTGATTCTAGAAAATCAATCGGTTGTTTCTTCAATTCAATCGATTGTTTTTATTAGCAGTATATAAAAAACAGATTTAAATGAGATAAGGGGAAGAGAAATCAATACAACAGGTTTATACTGGTCCACTCTTAACTAAGAGTTACATCCAGTCCCCAGAAACCATTGGGTATTTCCCTATGCAATCAACCACAGATTACAAACCACACACACCAAAGAAGTGATCTTGAATCCCTCAAGAACACACACTTCCTTTGGCAATTACAACACACCACATATCAAACACCCTCCGACTCTGTGCAACACAGTTCTCTACAGAAATACAAAGATTAAAAGAAGAGGAAAGAGTACACTTGGATCAATTCATAGAATTAAAAAATGACTTAGGACACAATAGTCTTATTCCTCTTGAAGAAAAGTCGAAAGCCTTAGGCAATCTTTGGAAAACTGTTTTCAAAAAATGCAATCTGAATCTCTTGTTAATTGTATCTCAGCTAGGAGTATAAAACCCTTTTTATAGACTCTAAGTAGTTGTTAAAACGTTAAGAACAAAAGCCAAAGTAGTTTGTAAACCAACCAAAATAAATTTAACAGACTTAACAAAACTCTGTTAAGAAATTTAAAAAATCAATCGGTTGATTTATCGAAACAACCGATTGAATTAGTTTGACAACAAAGTCAACCAAAGTCAAATTGTTTCAAACTCTTTCAAAAGCTTATAAGTGTAAAACAATCTATTGAAACGATAAAACAACTGGCTGTTTTTCCATTTCTCTTTGAAAACATATCTTTTAAAAGGTTTCAAGATCAAATGACCTTGGATCAATTCTTGAAGTGGACTACAAATTCAAACACTACGAAATACTCAACTAAACAAGCAAAATAGGACTTCACACAATTCTTCAAGATTTGGTTGGAGTCATCAAAGCCTTTGTTCAAGACAAGCCTCTAGATTTAGTAAACTCTGGTTGGAATGTGATTCTTCATTGTTTTGCCAAGTCTTCTCTTTACTATTGTGGTGCCTTGGTCTCTTAGAGGCAAATGGAGAAGATGTATGCAAATTTGTGAAAAGATTGAGTTAAAGTTTTTCATATTTTTCGTGAAGGCAATCATTGTGTAAATAAGTTAGCTGATCTCAAGACTCATGATAAGTTGAATTTTCTCTAACATTCTGTTATGCTGAAGTCTGAATTTTGTTCATAACCTGTATCAATTGCATTTTTTTTGTTGTAATTGTTTTTTTTTTTTACATAAGTTAAGTTTGATATAGCCTCTATATTTACATATTCTTTCTTTTCTTTTATTACATTTTACATATTTGAACAAATGATTAATGAATTTTGGAATATGAGTCTAATTTGAAATTCCAAATACCTAACATGTAATTTTTATTAAAAAAAATGGGAGTAACCTCTCAAAATGTATAACTTATTGCTCTTGCTTTAAATTTAATAATAGTTTTTTTTAGTATTCTGGTGAAACAAAAGGTATGTAGACTCGTCCGCACAGGATTTCTACCCCTAAAACCCTAACACATAAAACCCTTCTAAAACCTTTAAAGGGTTTATCGCACTCCATTTCTCAAAACCTTCCTCAGTCTGAAGAACAAAACCCTAAACCTTAATTTCTTCACCAATCAGTGTCACCAGCATGACGAGTGTGATACTCAGAAGATCCTCCTCCGTAATCTCGCGCCGCTTCTTCGCCACTCTCGCCTCCATCCAACCGCTTCCGCGCCACCGCGGACTCGCCGTGCTCCGGCACGGTGGCTCCAGCGACGGAGTTGGAGTCAGATCCTTGCATTCGAAATCCGGACCGTTGAACTTCCGCTCGTCGCCGGTTTCTCGCGGGGCGCAGCTCGCCGTGGAGCGCGACTACTCCAATGAAGAGGTCGGTTCCGGCACGAACTGCGACGAAGGACTCGAGATCGCGAAGCTCGGCATCTCGAGGGAGATCGTGGATGCTTTGGCCAAGAAAGGGATCGCAAAGCTGTTTCCTATTCAGGTAAACGTCGATTCACTGTTGTTTTCAGTTTTCTTTGCAATTTGTGACTTTTTCTGGTTTTAGGTTTTTGCTTTGTTAATTGATGTTGTTAGGTTCGTATTTGTTTTGTAGTTTGGAGAAGGGAAATGGTAAATAACTTGAAACCGGTTGTCGGAAAATTTTACGAAATCAGTTAACTAGTTTAGTTGTATTTTAAACTTTGAATATTTTAAAAAAATTATGTAAAACAAAATATCATTTATTCAATAATTATGAAATTAAGCACTAAACGGAAAATTTAGAGAGAGAAGACTTTTGATATCAAGGTGGACATTATGTAATAAATTATTTAGATGAAGACATTTTTTATTTCTGGATATATTAATTTGATATAGAGTGTGAAAATTCAATTTTATAATTCTTATAATAATAATTATTATTATCATTACTATTTGTGGAGGGAATAATTTTAATTACATTCAGGTAATTTGTTTGAATTTGAAATAGTTTGGTTGAAAAAGAAGGCAAATGTGTATCATAGGAATTTCATAAAAGTCATTTGTTGCTATATTTTGGGCCGGAGCTCAAGTATTATTATTAGAAACCTGTGGTGAAATGAATTAAGTTCGGATAATATATTTTATATTTACATACGTGTTAAAATATTTTGGGGTTGTAAAAGATAGCAGAAGTCTGTTTACAGAAATATCAGGAAAACTAAATCATGCCATATAGAACTGTTTACAAAATTTATCATCTTTGATCATGAGGTGCTCAATTATTTGTTGTTGTTGTTGTAGAAAGCTGTGCTGGAACCTGCAATGCAGGGACGTGATATGATTGGTCGAGCTAGGACAGGAACTGGGAAAACTCTTGCATTTGGGATACCCATCTTAGACCGGATTATTCAGCTTAATGCTAAGCATGGGTACTTTATATTAGTTACACTTACATTTTACTTTTACTTGAATCTGTAGCCTTGTTTTTCTGCTGGAAGCAGGATTAGGTAATGGTCGTATCTAATCTTGATTTGTTTCTTCAACTAAACAAATTTTTGTCTTTGATCATTGCAGGCGAGGAAAAGATCCTTTGGCTATGGTTTTGGCTCCAACTAGAGAACTTGCACGGCAGGTTGAGAAGGAATTCAATGAGGCCGCACCTAACCTGGACACGATCTGTCTTTATGGAGGTATGCCCATCCAGCAACAAATGAGGCAGCTTAATTATGGTGTAGATATTGCTGTAGGCACACCCGGTCGAATTATTGATCTTCTCAATAGGAGGGCACTGAATTTGAAGGATGTAAAGTTTGTTGTTCTTGATGAAGCTGATCAGATGCTTCAAGTAGGATTTCAAGAAGCTGTGGAGAAGATCTTGGAGAATTTATCTCCAAATCGTCAGACTCTTATGTTCTCAGCAACAATGCCACCTTGGATAAAGACTATTACCCGCAATTACCTAAACAACCCCCTTACCATTGATCTCGTAAGTATACAAATCTATTTTAGGCACCAGTAAGAAAGGTTAATCAAGTTTTCAAATGTCATTTCTGTTGGGATTATGCCTAGTCTAGCATGACATGGGCCAAAGAGAGTTTTGAGGAGAAATTAGAAGATACCTAACAAATTTAATTAACGGAATCTTCTAAAGCTCAGGATTTTGTGATCAGTGAGGAAATAAATTTCGTATAGATGAAAATCTTCCTGCACAGAACTTGGCAGTGATTTCAAGTCAAGGTAAAAATATTGTATGCAGAAAACACTCATGAATAGAGCTATAACTTGTGGTGTCTAATTGTGATTGTGATGAAATACAAAGACAAGTTATAGTCTTTAAGGGTTAGCTGCCATCAGTACCTTTGAGTTATAAAACTAAGAATCTCCCTATCCTAGGGATTTGCATCACAGAAAGGCCCTAAGATTATTTTGGAAAATCGAAACAAATCAATTTTTTGGTGAACTAAGGCAGTTTATATCACATATGAAACATTCTAGCATGGTTATTTATTGGATACACCCAACACATTAAACAATAGTTTTAACTGACATCATCTTTTTTTACTAAAGGGCATACAGAGAGAATCTTAAAAAAATGACATTAATGCACGCAAATACCTAAAAATTACAAACAAATTTATATCATATTATGTTATGTCCGTCAATCTGAAACTAGTATATAAGGTTTCCTCTTCACATTGTCTTCAATGCAACTGGGATAAATACATGTACTGAACTCTACAAGTTGGACTGTGAACTCTTCTGTGTCCCTAAAATTAAAGTGCAGAGTGTCAGACTTTTAGTAAAAGTTGTAGTTAGCTAAGGTAATTTTTCGGCTAGAAATTTTATGTATATAGATGTCATAAATATTATATAATCTGTATTTATATGCAGGCAGCAGTAGATGTGTTCTCAACCTTCAGAAGAAATTGTAGCTTTCTATATTTGTGCCTGTATAACCTCTTTTTCTATGACATGTTTATTAAAAACAGTGGTTCTATGTAAGTTTATTCTCTAATTATCATTGTAGAAGGTATTATATAGAATTTTGGAATTTATGCCGCAGCATGAGATCTTCATTCAATTTTTAGTTTGATGGTTAGGTAAATCTGATGGTGCTATTGGCTTCTTGCGTTGATATCTAGCACAAGTAACTTAAATGTACCGATTTTTTGTGTGCACATTTTCCCATGATTTTTACTTTGTAAAGAAGAAGTATTTGAGATTAACTTGCAGAATCCTTATTGTTGATTGTAATACGTTACTTGGGAACTTACTGGTGCCGTAGGTTGGAGATTCTGATCAGAAGTTGGCAGATGGAATTTCACTGTACTCTATTGTGTCTGATATGCGCACTAAAGCAGGGATTCTTGTACCCCTGATAACAGTATGACTTCAGATTTAATCTTTTCTCCTTACGTTTGCATCAGTTATTAATGACATCATTGATGTTTTATTATAAGAATCTGTTTTATAATTTTATATTTTTTACTAAAATGATTGCAACTCAGTATGTTTGATTCTTAAACAGGCTTCTGTATGCCTTTCCTAATTGTATATACTTTGATAGGAACATGCAAATGGAGGAAAGTGTATTGTTTTCACTCAAACCAAACGTGATGCTGATCGATTATCACATGTGATGGCAAAAAGCCTTAAATGTGAGGCTTTGCATGGAGATATTTCACAAACTCAGAGGGAAAGGACTCTTGCCGGTTTCAGAAACAACGATTTCAATGTTTTAGTGGCAACTGATGTTGCATCACGTGGCCTTGATGTTCCAAATGTGGATCTCGTAAGTTTTATTTTACTAAACATTATGTTTGAAATTGTTGTGTTATACATGGTTCTTGATAGTTGATTAAGTTTTAAGAAAAGCTCATATTTTCTACATGGTAGTTCCTCCTTTGTTGTTGGTATCATGTTTGTCATATTTTAATAGTTGGATTTCCCTAAATTTTGAGGGTGAAGGGAAATTACGGGGTAATGTTTCCTTTCTAACTGCTTATCTTCACTATTATCTGTCCTTGTTGTATTACTTTTTCATTTTCCCTATTAATTGCTTGTGTGTATCTTATTAACTCTTATCTTTTATGCCTTAATGTTATATATTCTGTGTATATGTAAACACACTGACATACACTGTTATTCTATCTGTTTGTAAATTTTTACTTGGTTTTCTCGTACAGGTAATACATTATGAACTCCCCAGTTCATCAGAGATATTTGTTCACCGATCTGGACGAACAGGCCGTGCTGGCAAGAAAGGAGCTGCTATTCTTATTTACTCAGAAGATCAATTCAGGACTGTGAAGACTATTGAGCGTGATGTTGGATGCAAATTTACAGAGGTGATTTTGCTTTTTTTCCATTTCCATCCTTCTATCTTTCACAATTGTAGCTTTCTTTGTTAATATTATTGTAGTCCTTGCTGCACCAAGATGGGTAGCCTATTCAATCCAGTTCACCTTAAAGGGGCATTTGAATGTGCCGCCTCTTAGTTAGGGAGCTTTTTGGTGAATGTCTTACTAGTTTGTCATTTAGTTATGAAAGACTGTCTTTAACTTACCTAGGTTTTCACTACACTGCGTCTTAAGTACTAAAGCTCAAGTTGGTGACAATTTATGTTCAGCTGTCCCTGCACACAGCAAGTGCAGAGTTCTACCCATTAATCCATGGTAGCTTATACGGGATGTTATATTGATGTGCTCAAAGGATTAAAAATGTATGTAAATGTGAATCCATGTTCAACTGTTAAGAGGGTCTATTTTGCCTTTGATGTTCATAATATCAAGCAGGGAGGGGACAAAGCTGCAGAATTCAGACTAAAATACCTTGAATCCTTAAAGGGTGATGGCAATTAGATAAGACATTAAGTTTTGGTTTATTGTGATATTACTGCAATGCTGACTGCACATTTCCTTCTCATCAAATTTTATCAATTTCATTCTCAATTATGGATATACATCCATAGCTCTAGCTTTGGTTTAATTAGTAAACCTGTTAGTTGTATGTTCTTGGATCACGAGGGGTAAAATGTTAAGTGAAAGTAAATGTTACGACAAGGATTCTGATCTAAAACTGCGAGTTTATGGGAAATGATGTGATGAGAAAGGCTAAAGTTCTTTGTTTGTTGAATAATGAGTTAGAGGAAGGTGAACCTGTTGTGTCAAATTTGGCAGTGGAAGTAACTGTCCTCGCTTTATGTACATCTTTCAAGGCTTTAGCCAGCAAATTCTCAGTAACTAATAACGGATTGACAGTTCTTTTGTTATGGATTTTCATTTTTACTTCATCGGATTAACAGAAAATTGAGTCATTGCCAAATTTGATAGTGCTTAGATGTTTTATTTGATTTTTTGTTCGACTGTCGTGTTACGATTGTATTATACCTGTGCACATATTTGATCTTCAAGATGTGAAAGGCCAAATCTTTTGGCTGTAATTATTTATCTTGCCCTTTAGATTCTTTATCCCTTTATACGATCTTATAATAGGTGACTTTTACGTCGTATAATGTTAACTGCTCACATCTTATTCCAATATTTTTGTTTATCAGCTAGCAAAGATTAATGTTCAGAGTGGATCAGCAGATATGTTTGGAGGATGGAGTGGTGGTCGATTTGGTTCTTCAGGAGGTATGAGGGATCGTCAATCTGGAGGTACAGGTTTTGGTCGCAGTCCTGGATTTGGCCGTTCTGGCAGTTACACTAATTCTGGATTTGGCGGATCTAGCTATGGAAATTCCAGTTCTGGCAGTTACACTAACTCCGGGTTTGGCCGATCTAGCCATGGGGAGACGGGAAGCTTTGGAGGATCAAGTTCTAGCCGTTTTGGCAGCCCTGGTTCAAATCGGTCAGGAGGGGGTTTCGGTGGATTTGGTAGTTCAGATCGATATGGTGGTAGAAAGTGAAGCCAGAACAGCACATTTGGTGGTTCACATGGCAGTGGTTTCGGGGCTTTTGGGGATAACCAAAATAGTGATAGTTACAATAGAGTAAAGGCTTTTTAACTTCATCATCAACTTGGTAAGTAATCTTCATTTCTTGTTTAGTTTTAGCCTCTTGTAAAGTTAATTTACTGTCTTTATCTAAATGTTCAGTATCTCTTAGAGGTGGAAAAGGTTGGAATAAGATAATACATTCTATTTTGGGAGGCATTTCAGTATTTTTCTCTCGTGACAAGTCCTCAGGTAAAAGCCTGTATCATCTGCATGTTCCATAGCAAAGGAAAGAAAGGCCTTCAAATTTTGTAGCAGCTGCTTCATAAATGGGTGATCCAATTTGTTTAATACGTAATGGTCAAAGATAGAAATTTTTCGAAACAGGTAGGCATTCTCCTGTTTATAAACAATGTTGTGATACTAGGAAATTCATTATCACACTATAACTCATTATAACTATTGTAATATTAATATATTATCAACAATCTGCTTTTAGTTGCGTTGTGGGCTACTTACCGATGAATGAAATATTCAACAGCATCTTCTTTGATTAAAGAGAAACCCAAAAGAGTGATTTATTGCATTAGGCATAAAAATTGCTGAACTGCATTGAATCATAAGATCATAAGGAACTTTTTGTTGCTAAATGAATGATCCTATTTGATGGTCTACAAATGCTTATAACTTAATGTTAGTCACGTACTATATCTTGTCGTTATCAATTTACTATTGAATTGTTCCAATTAAGAATGACTGCCATATTTTTATTAATGATTATTGTTTTTACAACTATTTTTATAATTATGTTGTCAGTGGTGTATAAAATTTGAGGGTGAGAGAATTGAATTTTTCGATAATAATATTCTTTTGAAGTTACCAAAGATTTTATGTTCCACGAAGACATTGTATTAGCGTCGAGAAAGAAGGATAAAGAGTGAGGTTTATATTTTTATGAAATTATATAAATTATGTAAAGAAGAGTTTCATGCATGAAGAAAAGTAATTTAAATAGAAGTAGAGATTACAAAGAACGTGGAAAGTTGCAATTGTTTACTCTATGTCTATTTTTTTTGTAAATAAAGAAAAGTGGACATCTAACCAACGTAGTGTAAATGTCATTGTATGAAATAATCCGTGTTGTTAACCAATTTTATGCATTTGTTATTCAAGTTTTCTTTGTCTTAGTAAAATTTCATTGCAATTTACAATTTTTCTTTTCATTTAATTTTTTTAATGTTGATTCAATGTTAATCTTTTTCATATTGTTTTGCTTTATAAATTTCAATTTTCTTAATTGAAGTCTTTGATTTTTTTTTTATTTAATCTAGAATTTTGACTTTTAAGTATTTCATCTTTTTTATCTTCCAACATATCTTGTCTTTGATTTTTTTATATATTTAATCTAGAATTTTGACTTTTAAGTATTTAATCTTTTTTATCTTCCAACGATCATTTACTTTTATAACAGTTTTACATTTTATGCAAATTTTCTTTAAATGTAAAATTAGAAAACTAAAAAATATGTATAAATTATCATTTTGTACTTTTAATTCCAAAAATCAACTAATTATAAAAAGGAACATTTCTATATTTTCCCTATAATTTAATGTTTAAGATTGGTAGTCTAAATAAAAATAATCTATAATCTGCATTTGTTTTTTATTGAATAAAATACTAAATTCATCTTTTATAAAAACAAATTGACACGTTCAGTGGAACTTGTGTTTACAAAGTAAGAAAAATGTGTAAAGAGATAATGACTAATTTAAATGTTTCGGACATGTATGAAATTAAGGAATAATAAAATTATTATGTCTAATACTCTTCAAAATATAAATATTATTAATGTTAATCAAAACCCCTAACAATGTAGGAAAAAAAAAATGTTAATATGGTTTACAAGACGTGCAAAATGTCTTAACTAGTGATATGATTACAATAACTTTACCCTTAATATATATAACAAACAAATTGTATCAACAAATGTGTTGATGATGAGTCTCGTGTTGACTCAAACATGGTCTATAATAAGAACTAGGATGAAAAATGTTCTCAGTTGATGTGAACCTCTCAACAAGAATAATATCCAGAAACTGAAACCATAACACTTGTAATATGCTATCTTAGCAAATGACCACTGTCGAATCCATTAGTCCAAACAACTAATGTTAGTTTTTGATTGTTAGTTGGCTAAATGACTCAAATAAGGGATGCTTTAGCCATTCCTCAGTAAGAAAACTAACCACTATCTAATAATTGATAGGAAAATTCCTATCAATAACCCTTGTAAATAAGGAAACAATAATATAAATTGCAATGAAATTTTATCCAGAAGATAATGATAACTTGAATAATTTATATAGAAAGTTCGTGAATAAAGACACAAACTCATTTCACTACCCTTTCTCATGTTTTAGAAATATTGTTACTCTGTTCATTTTTTCCACCCCATAAAAGTACAAATATTTATTTATAGACTTATTTTTTTTAGTTATTTATTACTACATGACACATTGAGTTTGTCAAAGGTCCACTTATCTTCACTGGAAAGTTACATGTACAGTAAGTAATTGTAATTTTCCATGCTCTTCATGATCCCTGCTTTGGTCTGAACAACTTTTTCGAATATGTAACTTCTTCAAATACATGACTCTTTTGATATTTCTATAATTTTATAAGGGCCTCACCCTTCTCTTTCTCGATGCATTTACCTTTCTCTCTCTTTTGATGCATTTAATTTATTAACATTTGTTTAATTTGATCTTTTAGAAATACAATTTGCCTTCAATGAATCAAACATAGAATCTTAGTAAGTCTCAAATGGATATTATTTTTATAAAAGCTTTCATGCAACTTGACATCTAGTCTTAAATGGATATTACATATTCAAGAAGTCAGATGTTCGAGTTGCATTGTTTTAGTAATGCTCAAAATGTTTGACATGAGATAATGGGTCAAAAATTACATATAAAGCTAGACCTACAAGATAATTAAAGAAATATAAGGTTTAAAATAATATTTAAAAATTTTAGCCTAAAACAAATAATTCAAAAATGACTTGGAGGTAGGGCAAGCTAAGATGGTTTGAAAAACACAAAATTCGAAAGGTCTATGACCAAAATAATGTGAAAGAAGTTAAAATTGAAAGCTGAAAAAGAATTTAACTAAAGAAAAGTTGCACAATTCAAAAGACTAGATCAAGTAAAAAATACAAAGGAGTTGAGAGACCGTATTCAATAAGAACAATGTACTAAAAAAAAGTGTAATTATCAGTATAACATGAGACAATATTTATTCAATAAAAACAATGTACTAAAAAAGGTAATTATCAATATAACATAAAATATCAATTGAAAACCGCAATGAGATAAATTGTGAAAAATAATTACCTTGATAAAACTTGAAACCCTCTCTAAAGAATTCACTTTATTATTTTAGAAGAATTTAATTATAGATAAAATTCAATGAAAATTGTTATTGGACACAAATCTAATCCTAAGGGAATTATATAAGTGTGAAAACGGCCTTTAAAGAGTATAAAAATAAAGAAAAACACACATGGACATGGAAGTAATATGGGAAACTAGAATTGAATACAAAGATAAAAAAGAAGAAGATGAAGTAATAAGAAGATAGAAAAGAGTAGTAGATAGGGAGGCTTATGGAAGAAGTAAATTCATTGAAGAAGATTGATCATACCACTTGGAATGAGACACCAAAATGAGTGATGAAGAGTCATCACTTGAAGTTCACACTCAAGATAACACTCAGAGTAAAAGTAGATAATTTAGACTCATTGAAAAATACTTGAGTTTCTTTACTCAAAATCAAGTGTAGTTTACAAGAGAAGACACTCTATTTATAAGAGTAGGTGTTGTGTAATTAAAGGGAGGAGGAAAATTCAAATTAACCCTACTTAAGTCCCTAAACCTGCGCATGTAATCATTGATCTAAACGGAAGCACACTTTCCACATTTAAACATGTGCTTAATGTGAGAAAAGTGTGACTTTACATTACCCTAATTGGGTCAAGGAGAAACCCAATTTATTAAATTTAAATCATAATCTATAAAAATAATAAAAAAGAGAACAGTTGATGCCCTGTGATATGATTTCAATAGCAAGATATAGATGATTCTTTGACATTTTATGGAATCAACTTGAGTTGGAGAATGAAGAGGCACTTTTATAGAAATTGATCAATGTTCTATGTTTCAAGAACTCACCAAAACTTGCACCAAACACCAAACTCACATGGAAGTTCCATTTCTTGTCAATTGAACCGATTAAAGTGGATGAGTCACTTTTGGAAAACCTTGTGGGGAAAGCTTGATACTAAACTTTTATTTTCTACCACTTGTCACCCACAAACCGATGGTCAAACTAAAGTGGTAAATAGAACTTTGGGACAAATGTTGCGATGCTTTATTTCCGGGAATCCTAGAGTGTGGGAGAATTTACTACCCCATGTTGAATTTGCTTATAATCGTGTAGTAAATTCTACCACC
>Ga0123342_1004312_pt1 | contig 21778 bp, 7 predicted proteins | sample Turbeawhitnodule_FD_89960 | JGI IMG/M metagenome (GOLD analysis project Ga0123342, IMG submission 89960) | Root nodule microbial communities of legume samples collected from Mexico - Turtle bean Mexico white nodule | ecosystem: Host-associated > Plants > Roots > Nodule | place: Mexico: Nepantla...
ATATATCTTATATAAACCACACAAATATGATTTTGTATATATATATATATATATATATATATATATATATATATATATATATATATATATATATATATATATATATTATTGGACTTTGATCCCTTTAACAATAAAACATTTCTCTGATAAGAAACATGTCTGTGCCCCAGGGCATGTTTATGGAAGAACAAAATACTGACACACCCTACCCTCATACAATGATTTGAAGGAAGAATTATCCAACTCTTCAGCTATCACTAAAATAATATCACAGAAAAAAAAAACAGCATATTCATAATTAGTTTAGAGAGAGAACATTGAATGATCCCGATTATTCTAATATGCACTTAAGTAAACTTACCTTCAAAAACTAAGAAAAGTAGTGAAATAAGCACTTAAACACTTTACCAAACAACTCCTACTACTCAAAGTAAGACTATGTCATTCCATAATACCTCAATCATATTAAAACTAAACTAAATTTATTTTGAAGTTTAAAAAAGAATCTCAAAAGTGTAACTGATAACAAAAGGTGAAGATTTCTTTTCACCCAGTTCTGCAAATTGATGGAGCTGAATTTACTAATCAGGAAGAATTAACAGAAAATTTAGACAAGAACAAGAGTTACATAGCTGATGTACAATGCCTAAAGTTTTATTAAATTAAAAATCTGACACTTAAGTTCATGTCATAATTAGATTTGTTGAGTTAACTAAACTATATTATGTTATCAGTACTTTAGTTTCTCTTCTATGTGCGATATCCAACATTGCTGATCCAAATGACGTTGTAAACTATTTCCATAGTTCCATCAAAAGCACCTTACCCTCAATTTTTGAAAACTCTTCATGAATAATTTTTTATCCAAATTCTTTGAAAGTGCAATAGCTTATAAATTAATCACAAATCATTTTGTGTATCATGTTTTTTTTAATAAAGTAAACTTTAAATACAACTCAACACATTATAAAATCGTCGTCTAAGATAGGCATCTAAGATGGTCTAAGATCGGCATCTAAGATGAGGGCTCCTATGAAATATTTGAACTCTTACTTGTATGCTATGAAATATTTGTATTGTTAGTCGATGTAGAATTGTAGAATCTATAACAATGCTCTAAATATCTTAAATAGCAAATATTATATTATCATTTTTCAAATTTTAAGTTTAAAATATTCTAAGTGAATAATTTTTTATCGGCTTCAAACAACATAAATACTACTTAATTGCTTCATTGTTGGAAATTTGATCGTATACAAATTTCTCACTTAACAGACTCTATTTGCATTAACTAGAACAACCTTAGGTTATATATATATATATATAAGTGTATATATATATATAAGTGTATACAATTCATTTTTCTTTTGCATTAATCTACTTTACTCGAGGCCAACTGATATAACTGCATACAACTTTTTGCCAGAGAATGATAAAAAAAAGTACAGAATAGAACAAAATAATTAATAAAAGTAGTTTACAAATCAGATTTTATATATAAATCAGGATAATTGGATATAAGTGAACCTCAGCAACAGCTATAAGAGCAATGCACAGTTTTGGTAACGTTTATTACTCATGATTTAAGGCAAAAATAAAAGGTTAAATTGCAATTTCAACCTTTCTTTAATTTTTAATTCTCGATATGATCCCTTATCTTTTTCAATTTTCAATTCGTGATTTCAGTAGTACCAGGTCATTCAAAATTTTGACACGGTATTCAACTCTACATACTTTTTCTTTTGTCAAATTGAACTATAAACCTAACATATTTAAAATACCAATAATTAATAATATAATTATAAAAAAGTCAAATTAAAAAAAAAAATCAATTTGGTAAGTATGATTTGTTTAGGTTGAGAAAATGTTACATGCTTTTATTTTTAATTACAAAAATGCTACTTAATTTTAGGTTTATTTTCAACTTAAAAGTTTATATAGGAAACCATGAAACTAAATTTGTATTATTTCATACTTTATTCTCCATTATCACTTATCATATAGAAACATAAAATAAAAAATGAGAAAGCATTTTCTTAGACCAAATGTGATAGAAGAGAGAAAGAAAGAAGAAGAGTGGTGTAAAAATTTAGAAAAGGTGAATAAACCAAGAGTGTACCTTGTGAAGAATTCCTTGCCACAGAATCATGGGAGCTCTTTCTTCTTCTCTCATTGTGACCTGCTAGTCTCCTCCTACAACTTCTCTTTGAATCATCAAACTCTGACACCACGTGAAACCTGCAAGTCCAACCACCATATTATCTATATCTGTTATCTCAATTAACAAATCAACACTGTCTATTCACTATATAATAATACTAAGGTAAGATCATTAACAGTTACACAATAAAACCACTACAGTCTGCAAAATGTCATTAACAAATAACAAAAAAACGAAAAATCAAAATGAAGCAAGGCAGAAAATCATAAAAATAACTTGACAGATTTTACATATCTGCACAAGTTATATCATATATTATTTTTCCGATACAGTCACAAAAGTATGCGAGATTTGTAAAGTATGCACAAGAATCATCTATTATTCTTCGATCAGCTACAACAAAATAATACAAATATGTGCCAAGAAAACGATACTTGTAACCTTTACACAACACAATACTCTTGAATTTTAACTATAAAGAAGAAGAAAGTTACGGAAAGACTGAACTCAAACCAGAGTGAGTAAAAGCTTATGTGAGATTAAACACAGACAACGAAAAACAGCAAAAACCATTTTGTTTTTATTTTTCTAAGAGAATTTCAGACATCTCTCAGCATAAATATCTCATCTATCGGAATATATTTAAGATATGTTTGTACATGTTTCTCCTTGATTATTTCTACAAAAGAAAAAAATTAAAAAAATCTCCTTAGGCAAACTCTTAGATTCATGTTCGTGTACGGAAAAAAGGAAATCGGAGAGTTTAGAAGGGAAAACTCCAGTGATTAATCAGATCACAGAAAAATTTAACAATCGACAAAATCAACGGATCCTCTCTACCAATATCACAGTTAAAGGAATAAGCATTCATAGAAATCAACTTTTGTTTTTTCATGTGATATGGAACCTTTCACCACATGCTGAAAATGTAAGGTTATTTTCTATCTATATACACCCTTTTCACTCTTTGTAGCTCGTACAACACCAAAGTTAGGATTGTTTCAATTTGTCAAAATTCTTCACATTATAGGAAATTACAGACAAATGTCATTGATGTGGCTGCAGCTACGATCACGATACAGTTATAGACAAGACAAAAAAACTTGATATTATTATTGTTGTGGTTTATGTTTTAATTATTATTATTATTATTGTAATTATTATTATTTCAGAAAATGATAGAAGTGGTGTGACCTGCTACACTGCTGACAGAACCTCTGCTCCAACCCTAAGACCACAACTTTGGGAGCCTTGGAGTGCATCTCACACACCTTGTGCCTCCGGTGGTAGTCCTTGGCGTTCAGCAGCGCCACCTGGCACCCTTCCACCTGACACCTCGGCACCGTCGCCGTCGTCAACCCCACACCCTTCACCGCCGCACCGCCGCCGGAATACCCTCCTTTCCCTCTCTTATCCCCTAACACCAACCCCCCGCCAAAAGTAGTCGCAGTAGCAGCAGAAGCAGCAGCAGAAGAAACGGTTCCACTTCCACTAGCGTCCTCAAAGTAATGCCTCTTCCCAAGCTTCAAGCACATGAGGTGTGGGTCGGGGTGCACGTGGGACCCATCCCCACCGTACGGATGCTGTTGCTGCTGCTGCTGCTGGCGGTGACGCAAAACGCCTCCGTTTTGAGGGAGGAACATGAGAGCGCTGGCGAGTCCCGCGGCCTCGGGGCGGTTTGCGGCTGAGGTCTCCGGCGCGGTGACCCCAGTGACGGGGGCGTTGAAAGCGTTGACCAACCTGGAAGTGGTGTTGTTGTTATTATTAAAAGTGGTTGTTTGCCATGAATCCCAAGCGAAAGTGTTACCGTTAGTATTTCCATTTTGGTCTCTGTTGGCGAGGCAGAAGATGTTCCCCCCGAACTCCATTTCTCTCTCTCACTGTCTCTGAGAATATGGTAAAAAGAAGAAATGGGAAGAGCGTGTTAAATACGGAAGCTATGGGAATAGGGGTAGGGTGGTGATGATGGGGTTGGAACAGAAGTGGAAGGGACGAAGGAGCATTTCTGAGTGAGATCCTTTGTTGTTGGTATGAAAAGAGGAAAGAAGAAAGAGAGAGAGAGAGGGGATTGGGGTTGTTGTACACTGGAGGGGTTTAAAGTACCCTCATGAGGAAAGCTGCAAGAGCTAGTGACTCCTAGAGAGAGACACAGAGAGAGAGAGAGAGAGAAAGAAAGTGTGTTAATGGGTGGAGTGCTCCATAGACCACACGTAAGAGGAAAACGAGTAATGATAGTAAAAGGATCCAAGTTACAGCATGAGAGAGAGAAGAGAGTGTGAAGAGTGATAAGACACAAGCGGATCAGAAACCCCTCTCCCCACAGATATTATGTAACTGGTTCGCGGCTAAATATTCCAAATACTTCTAAATTTCTTTTTTTCATTTAATTCTTTTTTTTATAATAAAGTTAACACATACAACAAATTTAAATAAAACCAAATTTTAAAAAATATGCTCAATGTTTCTTCCTTCCTTTATATTAGCTCTTGGGTGGATGCTTATTTCAATGTCCACATTTAAGTGTTTTTGTCACGTTTTAAACGTAAAATAGAGTTTCCCATATTTTGTCACCTAATTTTTTTATAATAAATAAGAATAATATGAAGTGAACAATGGTTCAAAATAAAATATTTTTTAATTTTTTTCAGCTTCTTTCTTCTCCTTCTTTTCATCATTCATGTGTCTTCTCTTCTCTTCCATTTTCATCTTTTTTTTTCTCTTCTCTCACTTTCTCACCGTCTATCTCTCTTCTATTTCTTGTCTTTCTCATACCATTTTTTTCCTATCTAATAATGAAAAATAAAAATAATCCCGATATAGGATTTTGCAGCACCCATATTTACTTATCTAGCAACTTTTACCGTAGTGCGTGTCCGGGTTGTGACAACTGAATGTACACTCTTTTTCGTTTTTATTTTATTGTTATCCAGTTTTTAAAATTAAGTTATATAATTTTTTAATTTATTATTAAAAAATAAAAATGTAATGAATTTATTATATTTAAACCAGTGCGTATTTTATCCTTAAATTATATTTATTTTATTGGTAAATATTATTAATTTTACTAATTATTTAATTGATGTATATTTTAGATTTAATTAAGTTTTTACTCCTCTTAAATTTAAGAATTTTTAATTAAGTTTCTCTTAAATTTTTGTTAATATTTTCTATTCATTGAATAGAAAGTTGATATTTTTTAATTAAAAAAATAAAAATTACTTATTATTTTACATTATTTTTTATTATAATATTATTTTATATTAGAAAATTTTATATTTTTTAACATATGAAGAAAATTATATAATATGAAGAAAATTATACAGTATATGGGATAAGTCTAGTTAAGGGAACAGTTAAACACAATGACTCCATTAAAAACTATAAAAGTTTTAAGTACTAAGTAGATAAAAAATAAATACTCAATTAAAAATTATAAAATTTTTAAGATAATCAATATATAAAAAAGTTGATAGGAACTTTATTTGAAAATATCAAAATTTATGAGCGATTTAAAATTTCATTAAAACATATTTTATAATTAATAAATATTCATAATTAAATTTCAATTATTTAATTAATAAATATTATTAAATTTAATAAAAGTAATAATTTTATTATCTATTTAACTAATAAATATTTCAATAAATTTATTGTAATCAAAGTTGTAAATGTTAAATAAATAATATAATAAATAATATTCATTATATAATTAATATATGCATAATAATAATAATAATAATAATAATAAAAAAGTAGAAACAGTTTAAATAAATAAATAATTGTTACTTTAAGATAATTAATTAGATCAATAACTCAATCATTAAAACCTTATTTACAATAGTAGTGAGTAGTGACTTGTTTAACATCATCGAGGATTACTACTAGGAGAAGAAAGATAAAAAAAAAAGTGTTTAATAGTTGTATATAAAATGTAGGTATATATATATTTACCATTGTTAAAAAAAAAATTATATAATTAGATGTAATGTAATCTTTATATTTATATATATATATATATATATATATACTGTGCAAGAATATTTTAAAAAGTTTATAATTATATAATCCCAAATAAATGAATTGTACGATTCAACATATTAATATAAACAAATAGATATATGTATTTAGAAAACAATCCAGACCTACATTTCTATTTTGTATATATTTATATATTAACACACGATGATAATTGTGAGTCTGCATAATCTTCCGGCAAGTTTGTTTATGATTTATTAAAGGGAGATAATGCAGGGGATTGTTCGAGGATGTTCAATTTTTTATGGAAGATTAAGACTTTTCCTTCAGCTCATGTCATTGTTTGAAGGATGATTGAAAACAAGATTGCTACCAACGTTAACCTGGAGAGACGAGAAGTTCAGATTGAGAGCAACATTTGTTGTTTGTGTAGGGTGTTAGAGGAATCGACATGTCATTTGTTCTTCGGTTGCAAAGTCTTTTGGCTAGCTTGGAATCTTTGTTACCCTTGGTTAGGAGTGAGTTCGATAAATTTTCTCTCTCTTGGGTCACATTTTGAGCAGTTTAAAATTCTTGATGCGACCACTTTAGTTAATCTTATTTGGGATAATGTTTGGATTGCCTTGGTAAGTGAAATTTGGAGGCATAGGAATAATTGTTTATTCAACGGAGGATCGTAGACTATTCTGAAGTCTTCTCCTTGACACAGGTTAAGATTTGGTCTTGGATCTCGTCAAAGGTACCTTCAGCGAGTTTCGCATTCTCTAATTGGTGCCTATAACCCCTGGTATGTATGTACTCAATTAATAGTTGCTAATAGGGTGAAAGGGTTTGAATTTTAAGTCGTTTTTTAGCTAGTTGTTGCAAGGTAGACAGTTAGAATTTTCTTGAGGTGTATGTTGGAAATTCCACATCGATTAGAGATTAGAGCCTTTCATAGTATATAAGTGGGTGCAAACCTCACCTCATTGAGCCGGTTTCATGAGGTTGAATTAGGCTTAAAGCCCACTTCTTAACATGGTATCAGAGCCTATCCTAGCAAGTATTTGTTGGGTTTATCAGGTCACCCGCCATCGGGCTGTTATCGGACCACCCATAACATATATCTCCACGCACGAGTTGGTAGCCTCGGCGTGAGGGGGTGTGTTGGAAATCCCACATCAACTAGAGATTAGAGCCTTTCATAGTATATAAATGGGTGCAAACCTCACCTCATTGAGCTGGTTTTATGAGGTTGAGTTAGGCTTAAAGCCCACTTCTTAACCGTGTATGTTTATTTTGTTTTGTAAGAGGGTTGGACCACCCCCAATATAAACAAATAATAAAAGTTTAGTTTTTGTTGGGAATCTGCCAACAAAATTATAATCCATTAAGCAAAATTTGGCCAGTAAAAATAATATTTCCTCAAACAATTCATTAGGCGAAGTTTTAGTCTATTGAAAATAATATTTTGCAAAAAAATTGGATTTTCTATTGGAGTGAACAAAATAGAACTCATTAATTGAAATTCTCACAAAAAAACTTATTTCATCACTACTCTTAACAGTTTTGAGATCCACTTTTAGACTATGCAGAAAAATTTACATTTATGTAGAATCTCAAACTCAACCCAACACCTAAAATTAGAAACATTTAACTATAGTTACAAAACATCTATGTATCATGTTCAATTAACAAAAATAATGCAAAAAATGTATATTGCATTTGACTATCCTAAACCCCGCTAACCATACCATTTCACACCTTTTCCACCTTTTAACTCAAACAATTTCATTTAAAACTTTATATTTCATTTCCTTAGCATACCAAAACTCCATACATAAATAAGTCATAAATTCAACATTTATAATACAAAAAAAAATACTAATTTCACATTCTTCACAACCATCAAACATCATACATGAACATAAAATGACATCATTTACACTAAATTCAATAAAATCCAATTTTCACTTTTCTACTTCTCATAACTTAAAACAATAACAAATTGAATTTCTCCAAGCCCTCAAAAAGACTCAAAACCATATTGTAAACACACATAATAATTAAATAACAATCTACCTTTTCTTAGCATTACTCCTATGCCCCTAAAAAAGAATAAAAACGTTGAACAAGGTTAATGAGATCCTAACTTGCTCCTAGAAAGTCGAATTGTAAAGTCTAATATATCACCAACTATCTAAACTATCATAGATGAATCTACTCAACTCATATATCATATGCAAGCACATATATTTATGCATGCAAACAACATTAGACAAGAACAAATTGAGATTTGAGGATATAAAAACTTACTAAAAAATATGACTAGATCAAATTATCCTAAATTTTGTTACCTTCTAATTTGTGATTATGATTAGAGAAATATGAGAAGAGGTCTCAGGATTTTAGAGAGAAGGTAGAGAGAATGTGAAGGAAATAAGTTGAAAGAGATTGTGAGATTTGTTAAATTAATCACTAAATAGTTAAAATTATAATTTATATACTAAACATAACTTAAAGTTTAACCTTTATAATTTTTAAAATAGTTTATATGTAAAAATTGGGTCTTACATTCGCCAACAACTGAACTTCCATCCCATAAAATTCACTTACTAGAAAAAAGGAAAGGATATGTCTCACCCATCTTGTATTCCAATTCCCACATACAAGTTTTGGAATCCCAGAACACCTTAATCATATTGATGTCTCTACTATGCAATTGCCTAATCTCGTGATCTTCAATCCTTACAAGTCTAGCATCAAAAGATAAGTCATATATGATTTGAACTATATTGACTCTAAGACATGGCGGGTCTGATACACATTTTCTTAGCTAAGAGATATGAAACACCCTCTATGCAAATTTGCCAAAGGTGGAGGCTGGTAGAGTTCTCCTTAGCTTCTTCCAAAGTCTTCAGATTGGAATGATTTTGTTGAAGGGAGAAGACATGGCAGCGAAAGATAGGATAAAAATTGGGTCAAAAATGGGTTTGGAACAAGGGGTGTCGTAGGAGAATGGTGTTAGGAGGGAGGTTAGGCCAACATTCTAATTATCTCTAAGGCTTCTACAGGTCGCTTTACCTGGCTTTAAACAATCACTGAAATAGAACTTGAGGTTCCACGTCTTGAATTTCTAGCCGATAGGCTTCGTCGCCCAACACTTCTATGAACCTGTATGGTATAAAAGTTTGGTGTTGTACTACCCTTTACTGTCTAGCTACGGTAGGACATAATCATTTGTCATTCTCGACTCATGAGTTCTGACAAATCTGTCAAAGTGTTTGATTTTTGTTGCATATTGTAGATCGTGAACCAGTACACTAGGTAAGTTCCCAGGAAAGAGAGGTGTGTCACCAATGGACGCACTTAAACACCAAGTTTTTCCTTGCCAGAACTTTCCTAGACATGTACATTTACACTACTACGCTCTATATCCAGTAACAAGAATAACTTCTCTTCTGTGAGAGATCATGATAACAATATCACAGCAGATTTAAATGATAATTAATCATTGACGTCATCTTCAGAACAACATGATAACATATTTTTACATATCCGTTATTTCCATAATAATATGATAACATATTTAAACAATAATAATTATATCTTTCATCTTCAGACTAATATCACAACAAACTTAAAAGATAATAATCATTTATGTTATCTTTGGAATAACATGATAACAAGTTTACATATATATGTTATTTTCATAATAATATGATAACAAATTTCAACAATAACAATGATATCTTTCATATTTAGAATAATATCACAACAGATAAAATATCTCTTTATCTTTTATCTTCAAAATAATATCACAACAGATAAAATATCTCATTATCTTTTATCTTCAGAATAATATCTCAACAGATAAAATATTCCTTTATCATTTATCTTCATAATAATATCACAACAGATAAAATATTTCTTTATCTTTTATCTTAAGAATAATATCACAACAAATAAAATATTCCTTTATCATTTATCTTCATAATAATATCACAACAGATAAAATATTCTTTTATAATTTATCTTCATAATAATATCACAACAAATAAAATATCTTTTTTATTTTTTATCTTAAGAATAATATCTCAATAGATAAAACATTTTTTTTATCTTTTATCTTCAGAATGATATCACACAGATAAAATATCCTTTTATCTTTTATCTTAAGAATAATATCACAAAAAATAAAAATTTCTTTATCTTAATTACCTTATTTGGACTGACCAGCATCTGAGTCGAGCTCACGACTCGCCTCTTGGGTCCAAACACCGAGATGATCTCCCCCAAACACTTGTGTCGAGATGACGAGCTCTCTTGCACGGTACACATGCCCCCCGTCTTACCTGTCACTAGGTAATCATTTACTCACGGGGCACCCATACTCGAGGGGTCGTACTGACACCGACCTAAGTCGACATGTCGTGTGCTAATTTAAGTAGATCAACAAAACTTAATCATCACATTGTTCAAAAAGAAAGCATTAAGCAAGAATATCTTAGCTGAAATACAACTTGAGGTTTGCCACATTCCGCGCTTGAGGAATGGCCTCAACTAGTCAGCCTTGGCTTCTTCGTTTGCCGCTTGGAGGGCTCTCATGGTCTCCATGATTTGCTGCAAAGTGGGGTCCTTTCTCCCTTCAGATCCCAGTGGACCTTGCCTCGTATTCCTCATTACGTTAGAAAACTCAAACACAACTGTGGATGGGATCAGGTTTTATCGGGCCCCACGGTGGGCGCCAAATGTTCTTGCCGGTTGAATTGGTCGTCGGTTGACTCTGATGGAATCTGTTCTTCCCTTTGTTGCGTTGGAACACGACTCCGTTGAAATAGAAGGGACCCTACCTGTTGATTGCACTTCGACGATTAAGTCAGTACAAGGCTTATAAGAAATAAGAAGTAACTAGTTTCAGTCTTAGAAACAACATACCTTTACCTGGAATCTCAAGTCCCTTTTATAGCCTACCTCTTATAACAACTTTCTATTACGAGAGTATCATCTAAACTGAAAGCCTATGCAATAGAAAGATATTTTGTTTTAGGTCACACTCTCTTAGTGCCGCAACTGAACAAAACCTTTACTCTCTAGAGTGCATAAAATCTTAATAAAAGGTACCAACTCATGTACCAGCTTCAAGGGTCCAATATATTTCACGTAGGCACCTTCAGCGAGGCGCTACGCATCATGCATGCAACCTAACTCATCGTGCCCTAGCACACATAGACTTAGGTTTAGAGAAACATTTTGCTCGTACTAGACCCATACGCACTAAGCGCACCCCTAGGTCCATTAGTACCCCTTGTTGTTCGCTTAGGCCTTGTGCACAAAGGGTTATGTTAAGTATACAAAAAAAGAGTTAACAAACACATCTTGGCTCCAACCTCATGGCCCATCAACTCGACCCAAAAGCCGAGCTGACCCATCTGAGACGGATGCTGAGCTCTGAGTGCTATGGTCCAATACAATACCCTTTTCAGGATTGACATACATGCATGTTAGGATATATGTTGGTGTGGAAGAAATTAAGCTTATCCTTTAAGAGATCTTTGATGTATATACAAAAAATTTAGGAGATTTGCTTTGTAAACATGAAGATGAAAGTATTCCCTATAATATAAAAATAAACATATGTAGATTTTCATGAAGTACAACATTAACTTAAGACTTTGTGTATATCATTTGATTAAGACTTTGTTTATCATTTGCTAGATAAAACGTCTTACATAATTTATTTGAAAAATTATCGTCTTAAAAACAAAACATATTTATGTTTGTATATTCTAGTTAAACAACATTTAATAAAAAAATATAAATGGTCTATTGAAGTTTACTCTTATAATAAAAATTATCGACAGAAACATTCATTGATAATGTCAAAATTACCTATGAAAATAATGTATTCATCGACAAAAATCAATCAATAATATTAAAGTTACCTACAATGATTTATCCATCGATAAATCATATTTTTCAACAAATTATATTTTAATAGAAATTTGTTGGTAATACTATTTCTTTTTGTAACGGCAAAAGATCTTAGATAAAAAAAATAACATATAAGCTTCTTTAATTTATTTTATGACAAACTTCTCCCTTCACACTTGTATAACGGATTGAAGATGATAATATTATGTGCTCCATTGAATACATTTACCTATCTTAATGATCACATCAAAGTTGAAAAATAAATGAAAAAAAAATCTTAATAGATCTTATATCAATATCTTTGAACAATTGATTTCTAGTCAATTTTACAAACTATCAATAATTATATATATAAATCATTTTCGTTATTGTTTTTCCTGTGGGGGTATAGAGGGTTTCGTAAATGATTCTGTTGGTTGTTGGCCAGCATTCTAGTTTCGGAAGACACTGATCTGAGCCAATATCTGAGTACATGAGGGAAATCGTACATTGAACGAAGCTGTATTAATTTAAAATTTGATAAAGTACCATTATCAGACGATTTTGTTATATAAAAGATAAGAGACTTGGTGGTTCGAAGCTTCCTGCTAATATTCAAGTCATGAATAGAGTTGTAGAAGTTAGCTAAACATAGTACAAGATCTTTGTGACCCTAATTCTACTAGCTTCTCATAGCATTTTAATAAGGATACTGTTTACTTCATTCATTATGGTGGGTATAACCCATTTTTAATGCACGTGGATTTTAAAAAAATAGTAAGTTCTTTAATAATATAATATTTAAAAATTTTAGATGTACAATTTTTCCTCAACTTATCTGGATGGGTTAATGGATGATTAACATGGCCTATAACCTAGAACAATGATATTCATTACACATTGAAGGAGTGTTTTTTTAAAGTATGTCCAAGTAACAAAGTCTACCCCATAATTTGTGTCTTATGGGGCTTGCGTTCGTGCAACCCCTATAAAGAAAAAAAATGTACATTTTTCCTTAAAAAAATATAAATTTTGCATTATATTTCTAATAAAATTGTATTTTCCTTTTGGTTTTATATTTAGGATGATAAAAAAATCTAAAATCACTTAAAAAAATACAACATAGTGAGAATGGAATATAAATAAATAATTTTTAGAGACGAATGTAAATATTATAAGAAGTAAAAGTCAACGAATGCAAAATTTATAAATTTTGTTGGACTAAAAATATATGTTATGTCGGGAAGGAAGAAAAAATATACAACAATTTGGTGTATACCCGTTCATATAATCTTAGTTTGATATACCACTTTTATTCACAATTGTTTTGTACAACAACACAGCATATTTATAACCTGTGATAGATCTATATTTGTCATGTAAATATTGGAATACTACAATATATTTAAGTTTTTACATCGGTCAGAGGAATGTATCAAACTAATAAATTTAATAATGGAAAGAAATAAATTTCTCATCAACTTGTATAAAACATGTGACCATCTCTAATAAAAATTCATTGCGATGAAGAAATAAGAAAATAAAAAAACACGAATATGTATGACACAAATCTCTAAACATAAGAACAAAAGTCACGGTTATCCAAATCAAAGAAACATACATATTATAATTAATAAAGAGTACAAGGAAGTTTATAACTAGTACATTACAATATAAAATGTAAAATCATAATTATTTTTTAATAGTTAAATAGTATAAAAATCAGAACAGGGGTTTGAAATTAATGATTCCATGTTTTAGAGAAAATGTAATTTTACCTCTCTCCATAGGACATAGGAGATTATTTGATATCTTTTATATTTGTTTATACAGGAGAATGTATTTTTTTTACCCCTCTTCATAGGAGATTGTTTGATATGTTTATATTTTTCATTGCAATAAAATCATTAAATCATTATATATATATATGTGGCATTCACCTTTTGTATTTAGATTTGGCATAATTGAATGAAATCTTTATAAAATTTAGATTTCACTCTCCCTAAATCTCCCATTTTTTAGAGAACCTAGAGGCCTAGTGAAACTTTAGGAAGTTGGACCAACCTCTCTCTAATTTCAGTACCAAAATCACTTCAATTCGTCACCATTTTCTCATAAGATTCGGTGCAACTCTCTCATCTTCCACAACATCGTCAACTCTCATCATCCAAAGCTCAATTTGGATTGCATGAGAGGGTTACTCCTCCAAGTCAAATATTTGGAATTGACAATACAAAGAAAGTCAAGATAAGTCTAGAAATAGGCATAAGGAATAGTTTAGTGGAAAGAAATAAAAATATCAAGAAACTTTTCCTAAGCGTAGCAAACTTTCGGAAAGAAATTTCTCTTTCCAAGAAAATACACTTAGAGTATGTTTCAAAGTCTCATGATCATGGTAATGGACACTACATTTTTTAGTACCCAAAAGAAAACTTCCTTTTAAAAGAAGATGAAAGTTTGAATAATACTATATCTATTGAAAAAGAAATTTTGGATACAGAAGAAAAAGAAAAGAGAGAAAGGAAAAATTAGAAAGAGAAGAGGAAGAAGAGGAAGAAGAGAAAGAAAGAATAAAAACATTCTTGTCTGGAATTGAACCAGACAGTAATATGAACTCCTCCCTAGAAAAGTCCTCTGAGGATTGACTTAAAGAAAAATCTTTGTTTTGAGCTACACTAGATATTAATACAAATGACTTTTTTCCATCTTATAAACTTTCTTGGATTCAAAAGGATGGGGACCTAGTTGTGAATCAACAAGTGAAAGTCAATCTCTTTGTAAGACACCATGCTTAAATTGTTTTATGTAATATTGTGTTCTTCAAAGCCTGTGATATTTTTGTTAGAATAAATTGGCCAATTTGATCATAAATTTGTTTACCTTGACCATTCTAATAGAATCACTTTCACTTACAAAGAAAATAAGTTTGTGATTAGTTTTTGAATACCTTCACAAGAAATTGGAAAACCCACTACAAACATAGTTGAAAATTGAAAAATCTCTCTCTGGTGTTGAATCAGGCATGAATAAAAATTCCTATAAAGAAAAACCTAGTGAAGCTTTTCCAAGAAAAAACAACATGATCAAATAATTAAGAAACTTCAGCAGGTACAAAAACAAAAAAAATAAAAATAACAGTACTCCTTAGGTCAATCACAATCAGGTAAGGGGTACATTTTACCTTGCAAGCAAGGTCCTTTCTTATGCTCTTGTTGTTGTTTTATTTTTAACAAATATAATGTGTTTTATACTTTGATTGTTTTTATAAAAAGATATTTGATCGAAGAGGAAAATCTACTCAATTTCAAAAATAAAGGTGGCAACACTGGAGAAAAATGAAGATATGAGCAGAGATCTTTTTCTAAGAGGGAGGGAATGATGAAGGTCCATCTAACCCACAAAAAAATCCAAGCTAAGAGAAAAAGAAGCAGATGAAGCAGAAGACATTTTTCTTTGAAATTCTTTTTTTTAAGCCTTGTAAATACGTGTATAGGGTAGTATAGGTTTCACTTGAACTTCAAAAGAGGAGATTGATCATAAATGTTGAACAAGAAAGCTTTGATGATTTCCAAATCTTTCATGAAGACCTCTTGTTGTGTGTGTGTCTAGCTAGGTAGATTTTGTCTTGTAAATTTCCATATCATAATGATCCAAGTTAACCTGATTTGAAATCTCCTTTAAATATTTTTTTGTCCAAATTTGTGTTTATTTTAATTAGTTGATTTGTATAATAATCAGTTGAAATTACTTTTATTCAAGTCTGTTGAATATAGCAAGTAGTTTAACAAACTGATTTAACATATCCACTAGTTGAAAACACTTAAAGGTTTTTAAAGGATTTAAAAATGATTTGTTTTCTTTTTGTCTTTTTTGTTATGTAAAATCAACCAATTATTTCGATAAATGAACTAATTTTTTCTTATGGTGATTTCATCAGTTAAATAGAAAGTCAGTTGTTCGTTCAAAAATCAATTAAATGATTTTAATAGAAAACTATTATGTTTATCAAATTGTTTTTAATTGATTTAAAATCATTTCATTAAATGATCAAACTGTTTTAACAATCTTTCATTATAAAGATTTTTTATGATCACTTAACACAACACTTTTCGAGAGAAAAAATCAAATTGTTTTAAAATCACTCTTGAATATTACATTTGAATCTTGGATCATGGTTGTGATGTGAAGTAGGTTTTGGGTTATCATTTTTGTTGTTCTTTATTTGTATCAAATCCAGGTGTATTTGAATTTCATTCTTCTTTACTTATTGTGTTGTAAATAGATTCAGATAGGGTTTATGAAATCTATGTGTGGTTAAAAGTGTTGTGTGTTTTTTAAGGGTCAAGATCAACACTATTTGTTGTCCTTGTAATCTTGTTTGATTGCTTTAGTGATTTCACAGTGGTGTGTTGAGGACTAGATGTAGCTCTTGCTTAAGAGTGAACAAGTATTATTATCTTGTATTATCTCTCTCTCTCTCTCTTTCTCTTACTATGATATCTGTCATATAATTTGTTTTAAGTGTTCTGCGTGTAAATCAATCAATTGAATTATTGAAACAACTGGTTCATATTTTGGTAGTATACCTGTTATCCTTTTTATAATCAGTTGAACAGATAAATCAATTAATTGATTTAATTGAGTTTTCAATCTAACACTAGTATTTTTGAAAATCTTACTAAAAAACAATTCACTCCCCTCTTATTTCAAGCCACCTATTTCTAACAATAAACCCTAAACCTAAAAGAGAGTGGCACACCTCTTTTATAACCCTAACTTTTCATGCAAGATAGGGTTAGTAAAGCTTGCATGGACAGTATGGTGGGGTTACCAAACCCTAAGCCTAACCCTACATTACACAACACGTCGTCTCCTTTCTTTCTCTCTTATAAATAGGACATTCCTCTTATGTAAAATTCAGATTTTGATAAACTAAAGAACTTCTTCCAAAATGGTTTCAGGATTTCTCTCTTACTGTCTTTTATCTCTTTCTCTCATTCTCCTAGTTGAGAAGCTTAGAGCACTAGCCAGAATAACCTCTTTCATAGCACCATTCTTCTATCATTGTTCACATAAATCATATGCATTTGATCTTCACTTCTTTCGCTACCATCCAAATTGTTATTCACTCCTTTTCAATCTAAAAATTAAGCTAGGATTCAAGGAGAACTCCATCAAATTAGGCCTCATTGGGCCCAATGAAACCCTAGGTTGTCTAGGGTTCCCAAATGAGCATATAGGGTAAAAGAGAAGAATGGAGCGACAAGGTGAAAGAATGTGACATCTAAGCATGGCATGGGAAGTATGAGGAGTTCACCTAAGCATAGGCAAGGAAGGAATGAAGGTTCACATGTTATCTCCTCATTGGAGACGATTTTTCCATCAATGAAGAAATGCCAGTTGTCAACCTCTAATTTGAGAGGATTTTCTCCAATGAGAGGAAGTCATTTGACACCATGCGAGTGGAGAATTTTTAAGGTAAAAATCTGAACATTGGTTTCCTTTAGCACTATAAATAACTGTGCTAGACCTCTTGTAATTCAACTTTGAGTTGAAAATGAAAATTTGTCCAAATTTTGAGACACTTTTACTTGTCAAAGTTCACTCTATGTTAGCACATCTTCTTGTGACTAGCTTAGGCACTTCTAAGAGTTGACTTCACCTCTTCTAAACTTTTTTCTTCACTATTTCACTTCATTTCTCCAATGAAATTTCACTTATCCATAGCTTCTACAAGGCATCATCCAAATCCATCCAAAGACAACTCAAAAATAAAAGAATAGAGCAATTCGGGTTTGCATCAACTGGTATCATGAGGAAGGGTTCAATCAAGATAAGTTTCTAAATGGTCTTTTCATTTCCATGTTATCTTAATACTATTTTACATGTCTTGAATCTGTTTTGAGTTCATTTTGCCGAATATAATGTGTTCATAGTGTTTCTGACAGGTTTAAATCATTTATTCTATCTTGAACAATCCAAACATGTGTTTTAGGTTTCCTACTTATGCTACTATGTGTGCTTTTATTTTTATTGAGTCTTGATTCAATTTCGTTTGGTTCATTATTTGTTTTGGTTTTTTAATATGAGTTTTAAATCTAACCCATGTTGTGCACGTCATGTTTATTCCATACATGTCATAATGTAGTAGTACATTAGTTGATTTTAGTTTCTTGATTTTTTGAGTCTTCCTCAAAGTATTGAGTAATTTGACGTGTTTTGGCTTTTGTATGCTTTTCCATTTCTGAATTTGAGTTTCTTAGCTTGTTATTAGATCATTGACAAGTTCTTTAGAGTTAGGTTTTTATTATGTCTTGAGTATATTATAACCTTCTTTCAATTCCATAGGTTTCTGTCTTTTTGCTTTCTATTGAAATTTTGGTATTGGATGGAAAATTTACCGTGAGTTGAATATTTTGAATTTTGGCATGGGAATTTGGACCTAGAAACATTTATATGTTAGGAAGTTTTTGTTAAAAAGGGGCATCCAAATTCAAAAAAGGGAAAAAAAAACCCATAAATTTGAAAAAGCTAGATGCTCAAGCTGAAGAAGCCTAGCGCAAAACACTAACACCCAACGAGTTGGATTATTTATTTATTTTTAGGTCTAGGTCCAAATCACTGTGGATTTTGTTCTATAATTTTCTAATTGATGTAATCATATGAGGTTTAAAAATACAAAGCCAGATCTGTTTTAGAAAAAAAATATAAATAAGCCAAGCACTGGTGTTGAGAATTCTCATTTTAATTTTCTATTTTTGATATTTATTCTAGTGCTTTTCTTTAAGGTTTCAAACTTGAGTGCCTACTGGTTTTGAAACTTTAATTTCTTCTTTTGAGTCCTTAAAATTACTCTTTCCAATTTTCCAGTTTTAATCCATTTGAGTTTTGTAATATAAATTGAGCTTTCTTAATTTTACTTGTTGGCCTCTCAAGATGAATTCAATTGTGGAAAATTGATCTTGTTGGGTTGAAGCTAACCTTTCATTGATGAATTATGGCTATGAAAAGATATGTTCTCACATAGAGGGAACAAACAAGTGATGACTGAAGAGACAAGACTAAACACTTTGGAGATGAGTTGATAAATAAAAAAGAAGAGCAATTTTGAGCTTTAAAAGCTCACAATTTTATTTTATTTTATTGTGTCATGAAACCTTTGTGTTCAATTCTATTTTTTTGTTTCTTTTTTTGGGGAAATGTTTCAAGAGAAATCCCATTAAAAAAATTTGTAATAGTTCTTGCTTATTTAGTCATGGAAGTATGTTAAGGGGCTCCAACTGTCACTTGCACTTTCACATAGGAATCATCTAGATTTACTTGCTTTCATTTAGTTTTATTCTTGATATATACTTTGCTTTTGTTTTATTGCTTTTAAGTCTTTGTGATTGTTAAGAAGACTACCTGATGTAATGTCCTTGAGTTTGAGAGGATTTGATGGAAGGCGACAAAGGACTTGTTGAATTCAGTGGAGGAAGCACCGAATGGCCATGAAGGAGAAATATTTGAGCGTGAGTTTCTTAGGTGCAAGGGCTAATGAAGAGGTTAGACCAACTTGCTTGAGTTTCTAAAATGGAAGAGAGCATCATAGAATAGAAACTTGGAGAAATGTACTAAGAAATTCAGAAACACAAATTCATATATCATTCAATTCTAAATATTACAAGAGAGAAGCCTATTATTTATACTAAGGAGGCTTCTAAGATCACTATCAAATTTCTACAAAACTCTCCATTTATATCATTACATGTGTCACCTAATCCTCTCCAATGGTGACTTTCCATGTGGCAATCCAAGACATAGAAAACTCTTCATTAGCAACAAGACAAGTGGCACACAAGGAGGTTGAAAAGGCACAACATGTGGCACATAAAGAATGGACAAGGAGCATAAAGAAATATAAAGAGTCATCTTGAATGAGAGGCACATGGCGCCTTTTTGGAGGCCTTGAAGTGGTGCCATGTAGATGCTTTCTACTTAGCCTTTCAAGGCCCAAAATCCTACATTAACTTGGCCCAGAATACAAATCCAAAAATACAATTCTATTATTTACAAGACAGATATTTCTACTATAATCTTCAAGTTGACCCTCTACTCTTAGTTGAGAGAAATGGTGGCTTTAACAAGGATGATCCTCCATTAGGCCCTCCTCTTTGAAAAGGATCTATCCTTAGATCCGATTTTTTGAGATATTTTAACCACCTTGTTCAAAAATTTTAGTACAGTCCACCAGGTTCAAATGCCCACCTGAAAAAAATTAGGAAACAGAAGTAGAACACAAAGAAAAAAAAAAGAAAAATGAGAAAAAAAACCAATGTGGAAAAGAATTAGTCATTTTTTGTTTTTTATTTTTAAATTTCCTTTTACTAACAAAATAAGAAGAAACAATTGAAGAATAATTACCTCTCTCAAATGTGGACTTCATGAAACAAAAAGGTTTGGATGATGAAGAAACAACTTGATTATTTTTTTCATTTTCTTTTTCACTATCTATTTTTGTTTTTTGTTTTATTTCATCCTCTCTTACCTGCTAAGGTGTAAGAGGACACAAAATAAATTTATGACCTTGAAAAGAAAAAAGTGATTTTGTTTCTATGACCCTCATTATAAGAATTATGATCATATTGCCAGGGTTGTCCAAGAATAATGTAACCTATCTCCATTGGACAATATCACATAAATTTCTCTCTTGATACTTTCCTATGGTTATAGGCACACTTACTTGGTTCTTCATTATCATTCTACCCTCTTGACTATCCAATCTAGCTTATAAGAATGGGGGTGTTGGATAACTTTCAAGGATAAATTATTCACTAACCTGGAACTACAACCATTACAACAAGAGTCACTATCCACAATTACAAAACAAATATTATAAAAAACTTTACATCTTATGTGGAATATGTTGATCAAGAGTGATCAACAGTTTTGAAGAATCCAAATCCAAGGTGTTTGATGAAAGGCTGGTGTTGTTGTTGTGTGTGGGTGGGATCTGGTAGATTAAAGTGTGATCCACTCTTTTGTTGAATCTAAAAATGATGTGAATTGAAACCTTTTTTAAATTAGATTTTTTTCCAACTAAGTGAAAAATAACCTGTTGTTTTGTCGAATCAACCGGTTGTTTTGCTCTTAGAGGTTTTTGAAAAAGGTTGAAAGATGTTTGACTTGGTTGACTTAACTATCAAACCAAATCAATCAGTTGTTTCGTGTTTTCAATAGATTGTTTCTTTGAAAATCCTAACAGAATTTTGTTTTGAATGGTGAATCTCTCTTAAATGGTTTCTAACTGAATACGCTCCTTCATTAAATGTTTTAACCAATCTTTGGAAAATATAAATAGTTTGTTATATGTTTTCGAAGAGTAAGAAATAGTTTTGAGAAATTCAGTTTGACAAATTTGATCTCTAGTTTTCAAGATTCACATCAAGCTTTGGATTTTCAAGTGAGAGTGAAATAGGATTGCAATTGTATTCTTTTCAGTTGTACTTTGATCAGGTGTAATCCTTTTCTCAATCTTCTGTATTTCTGTTGTTGTATTGCCAAGGAGTGTTGTGTGTTCTTGAGGTGTTCAAGATCAATACTCTTGGTGTTTTTTGCCAAAGGTAGTGTGTTTCTTGAGGGGTTCAAGGTCACTACTTTGGTGTGTGGTGTTTGTAATCTGGTTTGATTGCTTAGTGGATTACCTAGTGGTTTCTGGGAACTGGATGTAGCTCTTGTTGTAAGAGTGAACCAGTATAAACTGCTTGTGTG
>Ga0123342_1004313_pt1 | contig 21776 bp, 10 predicted proteins | sample Turbeawhitnodule_FD_89960 | JGI IMG/M metagenome (GOLD analysis project Ga0123342, IMG submission 89960) | Root nodule microbial communities of legume samples collected from Mexico - Turtle bean Mexico white nodule | ecosystem: Host-associated > Plants > Roots > Nodule | place: Mexico: Nepantla...
CCTTCCTTTCCTTTTGGTAGTGCTAAGTCATCGAAAATCTCCTGAGGCTATTCTATTAAGGATCGCCTTTCACCTGTGTGATGCAATTCTTTAGCGGGGAAGTTTTCGTTAGCTGGTATAAGCTACCCTTCTGTATAACTTGCGCCGGGAAGGAATAGACAGAAGAAGGAATCACCTATCCAACCTAACATAAATCACTTATTTTTAATAAAAAAATATACAAACCAAAGGATCAATATCTAATGATAATACATCAAAGCGGCAAATGAACTAAAATTATAATTTAATCTTTATTTTAATAATGAAAAATATAATGTATGATAAGAAAAGAAATTACATTGATATAGTTTGAATAATTCATATAGAAATAAAAAAAGCGGCGTGAGTGAAAAGCTTAGTTGATAGAATAATAAATGTTGTGGTGGTTTTGATGAATGATGGGGTATAGTAGCATAGGAAAGTTGTTACTAGAAAACATTCTAAAGTTTATAAGATATAGTTATTTGAGATCCCTCCAAACCAAACCAAACGAAACCTAGGTGGAATGTCTTATGACGTTAGCATAAATACCTAAGATGCACCTACCATCTAACCAAATCTCTTTTCTTTTAGTACTATTCTACTATACTAACATTCTTCTACACTTCCACCAATTCTCCATTCTCCATGCACACCCTCATTATTACACTCTCACTATTCAATCCCTCCTTCTTCTTTTCTCTCCTTCATCATTCAAAAATTAAATTTTCTCCGTATATTTTAAATCTAGTTCAATCTTATAAAATCAACGTTTTAAATCTAGTTCAATCTTATAAAATCAACGTAAGGTTTGGATCCCCTTTATGTATTATAGAATGTATTTATACTACAAAAAAAATCATTAAATAGAAATCAAATATAGAAACAAAAAATAATTAATCATTATATTAATTAAATTATATACTAATTTAGAGACTAAAAAAATATTCATATCTAAAGTGGTTTCTAATATTAGTAAAAATTTATAAAATAATTTCTAAATTGGTATCTAAATTAACTACCAAAGATTTTAGCTACTAATATTTTATATTCTAAATTAGTCTCTAAAAGACTAATTGAGACTAATTTAGAATATAAAGTAGTAAGTAACTAAATCTTGGTAGCTAATGGTAATTAGATACCAATTTAGAAACTATTTTATAAATTTTTATTAACAATAGAAGTTAGTTTAAATAACAATAATTTTTTTTTTAATTTATAAAATGATCTTTAGTTTAATTAAATAATAACTAATTATTTTAGTATCTAAAATTAGTTTTTATTTAATAATTTTTTTGCAATACTAGTTTAATCGATTAGTTCTAGTCAATGTGAAATGTTCAATATTAAAATCTTTAGTTGATGATAATAAAATAATTAGTTAGTATAATGACTAAATTAGAGATAATTGTAGAGACTAAAAAAAATTTTGGTTTTTAAATTAGTTTATATTATTGTTAAATAGTGTCTAAATTGTTATCCAATTCGCTACCAAGGTTTTTGCTACCAGTCTCTAATTTAATCACTATAACAATTAATTATTTTTTATCTCTAAAATTAGTTTTTATTTCATGATTATGATTTTCTTGGGTAAGTATTATATAAAAATGTTTACAATTGAGTCTGTAATGAACTTGAAAATAAGGGTATTCTATAAATTCACCAAAAACATGTAACACATGTTGGATCAAGAATGAATTGATAACTAGATAAATGAAAGAAAGTGTGAATGTGTTTCTTTCACTTTTAAGTCTAACTCTTAGGTCAACTGTGGAAACCGTCCTAAAGTGTTGGGGTGGGTGTTGTAGCTTCCTTTACCTTTATATTTCGTTAGAACTTTTATACACATAGGTCAACCTCTGGGTGAGTTTAGTTTTGTAGGTCATTTTTTATTTTTTAATAACTATTGTTATGTCCTTTTACTAGGAATCACGAGGTGAAATAACAAAAAGGTAAAGCCACTGTAACTGTGCCCTAGAACCTTCCACCCTAAGATCCTATTTACAAGAACCTCTTCCCCAGAAATTTTGTTTGTTTAGTGAAAAAGCTACTTTATAAACAGTAACTTCAAACACATTTTTTTGTCCTTCAAAGTTTAAACACAAACAGACACATAAATCACCATTTCCTTCTTAGCATCTCCCCTTTGAATTACCATAGCTTTCCTTTACCAGTTAAGTCACCATCTCAAGTCAGACTATAGGATCTAGTTTTAAAACTTTTTTCAAAAGTACACACTTGCAGATCATTTTCCTTCATTAATCAACATTGTTAAAAAATAAATCATAAATCCTAAATACTAAACTTTAAACAAACTCTCAGTAATTGATACGTATAAACTCAACTAACACTACAAGAAAATCATGAAATAGAAATCAATTTGTAGAAACCAAAATAAGTAGTTACAATAGTAACTAAATTAGAGACTATTTTAGAAACTAAAAAGAAATTTGGTTTCTAAATTAGTTTATATTATTTTTTATTATTGTTAAATAGTTTCTAAATTGCTATCTAATTAGCGACCAAATTTTTTTTACCAAATTTAAAAACTAAATAATTGGTAGTTAAAACCTTAGTTGTTAATTAAATACCAATTTAAAAACTATTTAACAATAATAGAAAATAATAAAAACTAATTTTTTTTTAATTTTTAAAATGGTTTTTATTAATTTCTATTGTAACTAATTATTTTAGTCTCTAAAAATTGGTTTTCATTGATGATTTGTTGCTAAGATACGAAATTGATATTTGAATTTTAAGTCATTTTTTAAGTAATTGGTTTCCATTTGATGATTTGTTGCTAAGATACGAAGTTGATATTTAAATTTTAAGTCGTTTTCTAAGTAATTGTAACATGATAAGACAGTTCGAGTTTTATTAAAATGTATATTTATTTTACATTTTTGGAATTTATTACTGATAAAAAAAACAAACACAGCATATAAGATAAGGAGGGAATTGTTTTTTCCATTTATACAACACATCTCACAAACAATGCATAAGCCAAATTTCCAGAGCATCCAATACAAAATTGGTGGTTTGAAGAACCAGCCATGATGACAATGGAGAATCCTAACCATGCACAGTACACAGTGCACATACCATACTTTCATTCATAGACTAACCACGCCCTTAAAAACCACTAAAGAAAGCACATAATAATACATATAGTTTTATATGACAAATAATAATTAAAACCCGAATATTTATTCTGGCCATAACTTTATAGTAATTAATAGTAGTAATATATTATTAAGTTAAAATTTGAGGACTTTTTTATTATTATAATGATGATGATGATGGTAATAATATAGAAGTGGTAATTCAGGAGAGAGGGGCCCTATGAGGGGCACCCTTTCTTCTACTGCCAAGAGAAAGGACTATCCCTGGAAGGAAGGTGTTGCCCTTGCCCTTCTTCACGTTGTTATTAGCTTCACATGAAATTACGGAATTGCTTGTGGCCTCAGTGTTGGAGTAAGAGGAGCTAGGGGCAATTTGGGTATCTTCATCAATTACCTCTGAGCCACCATCCACTCTTAAACCCTCGAACTGCGATATTGCAAAATCAGATTCATCGAATCGATGTAAAATGTCCGACAAGCTTTCACCCGCGTACACCATGTAATCAACCTGCACTTTTTCATGCTTTCAACATTAAACATTCATTTTTCTTCTAATCTTTTTCTTTATAAACAAGAAAATATATAATAAATGTGATACACTTTGGGTCGATCCATCGATCCAACCTTCTTACAAAGTAAATGAGACATCAAATTTAAGAAAACTTCGACTGTCTATTCTAATAGATCGATACAAAGTAAATGGGACATGCAACTTAAGAAAACTTCGAGTGTCTATTCTAATAGATCGATAGACACAACTAACTAAAAAGCGACTTAAAATTCAGAAACCAACCATATCAGAAAAAAAAAACTTACTGAAGATACATTTTCTTACTTAAGAGGGCATTTTTCATGTAATCTAAGCCCATTAATTAAGAGGGTATTTTGGTTTTGTAGTAAAGTTGTAGAGGGTAATGAATAAAAGTTATTATATAATAGGATTTGTAGTGAGATGCATGAAGGTGTTACCAATGGTGGTTGGACATTTGTAGAGGAGATTGGTGATAATGAAGAAGCAGTTTCTGCGACATGCAGGTGATATTGGAGGCAAGCATAGGAAGTAGGGCTAGGGTGGTGTTGTGGTTTTGCATGTGTTTGGTCAGATTGAGTGTTTAGAAATGACATGGTTTTTTAATAATGTTTTTATGGGATGGGTAAAAGGTCTTGGAACTTATTAAGCATGGGTTCTGCTCATCAAGTGGTGTCAAGGGTTTTCCTTTTCATCATTGGTTAATCAATGCATTGGTAAATGTTATATAAAATTCTCATTCGTCTATGGATTATCATGCACCTAATATACTCTCACTACAGTATCTTTGTTCTTCACATAAATGAAGAAAAACTAGTCTTTAAAATAATTATATTACTATTTTTTTTAATACTAATATACATCATCATCATGCAAAAGAATCCACCTTTTCAATGGAAAAGCATACAATATTTATTAAAATTAATCCCTTTTTTAAAATTTAAAATGAACTTCGGTTGCTTGCTTAAGATACACAATATTTCTTACATCTCACCGACAAATTTTGGTCTGACGTAAAGCATTTATTGTTTTACTAAAAAAGATTCATTTACTAGTTAAATGACAAAAACTATAAGCATTGTTAGTATACAAGAATCTTCAGAAAATCAAGATTTTATTTAAGTAAATTAAATTTTAATATAAGAGTACAATGATCATATGATATAACAAATTTATAATAAAATTTCATAATTTATTAACAAGACACATTATAACATTAATACACTATTTAGTGTAGAGAGACACCATTTATATTAATAGTTTATTTTATTTAAATGCTACATCAGCCAAGGCTAAGGTAATACAATATCGTTAGTAACCAACATTTTTTTCTTATTTAGTTTTTGGATAGATAAATAGATAATTCATTGATTGTAGAAGAATTAAATTCTTAAAAAAGTCATTTCCAAAATTGATATGAAAATAATTAATTGATATTTTTTATATATTAAAGTACAATTTTGTTTTGCATTGTTCAGCTTACGTTATCCCGTTTTCTTCTAAGGGCAATGTTTGTGGTGGAGTGAGAAAAAGGGGAAGATAGAAAGAAGAAAGGAGAAAAGGAGAAAGGTAATGAATGACGTAAAAAAAATGGTGGTAAAAAGAAGCAAAAGATATGCAAGGAAAAGTGAGAGAGAAAATCAAAATCATTTTATCTAAACAATAGGAAAGTAGAAGATTTTGAAAGTGACTTGAATATGGGAAAGAAAAAATAGTTTTCTCACTTTCATAAATGCCATCCAATAGGGTAATTTTCTTTACCCAAATAAGGATCCTTGCAAGTTTCATAGATCAAATCCTATCAATAGATTTATATTTTTTTTCTCCCATCAAATGATCCATGTTTCTTTGCCAAGAAAGAAATGAAATTCCCATTTTGTTATATTCACATATGCACTCAATTTTTATAATAAAACTGTGAACTAATAGTAATTAAGAAATGATCATGAACAAAGAGAGAGAACCTAATTAAGATTTGAATCCCTCACCAAACACACAAGTAGATGATTCCATTATAAAACCTAGTTACCGTTAGTGTTTATTTTAGGATGATCTATGTTGAAACATTTTACTTAACAAAAAGAGTATAACTGCTGAGTTGTTTCACCAAGTTTAAACCAAAAGAAGAAAGCAAAAGTATGAGAAATGAGATAAAACCTTGCATGATAGAGAACAGAAATGAAATGGCTCCTGAAGAATCCTGTCACAAGTGAAGCAAGCATTGGCAGGACCTTTGCATGTCCTTGATTGTGGCCTCTGATTTAAGAATATTACTTTGGCACTGTTTATAGTATAGGGCTGCCATGTATCCAATACAAACAAAGAATGTCCATTTCAGTCTCCTAACTATGATTATTCCCACACATAACAAAATCATTTCAAAACTAAATTTTTTAATCTGATTATTATCACAACCTGAAATTGTTCAGATACTGCAAATTATTTATTTGAATGTTGCATTTAATTAAAAATGTATGTGGGACAACACAGTTATGTATAAATCTGCAAGCTTTTTCATGTTGTTCCTTGGCAGAAAATTGTCTGACCTGAATATTGGAACAATCAACGAGTTTTTCCAGATCGTCTAATCGAATCACGTCGTGGTAAACATACCTTCGCACCTGTGATTATTGGTGATTCAAACAAAAGAGGTTAAGTTTGAAGAAGTAAAGATTAAATAAAGCTAACTTTCCATATTTATGTCAACAAAGTTAGCTCAAGTTTCTAGTAAGCTCTTGTGTTTTTTTTCATCTGGGGTAAACTTAACTGTCAACAGTTACTAGCACAATTAATGGAATGTGATATTTATTGAGAGGGAAAGGGTGAATTGTGGGGAGTTAAAGGGATCTTATTGTAAGAAGGGGTAGGCAACCAACCTTGGAGGTTTAAACCTTCCATGAATTGAAGGGGGATAGAGAAAATAAATGAAGTGTGAAGTGGGAGAATAATTTGGGAGAAGTGGTGGGTTCCTGTGCAAATTATTTAATAATGAGACACAACATGAATTGGGAACCGGTGGGTCAAACTTTTCACTTTCAATGAAAGGAACAGCTGATAAACCTTTGCAGGGAGAAATGGATAAAAAAGAGAGCTTCCATTAATGGGAAAGAAACCGAAACCAAAAAGGGGAATCAAGGAAGACATGGTGAACCCTTATGGAAACCATGTATAAATATGCATAAACATAGATATGGGGAAACACCAAATAGAATGAGACAATATTGGTGAGTTCAACCAGGCAATTACTCACCCAAAGCAAGGACTTCTTTATGTTTATGTTTAGACAACAAAACTCAATTGTTGTGTTTTTTTTTAGATTATAAAAGTGGGGAAAAGAATCTAGCAGAAGGAACCCTGTAATGTAGCCCCATTGACCACTTATTGGAAAAAACCATTCAAAAGTGAAATTGCATGAACAAAGTTAAACTGATAATTAATCTCACTCAATTTGATAGCTTTTTTAGTTCTCCTTAAGCCGGAAAGGAAAATTTAAGCTCAGTCTTGTTTTTAATTTGTTTTTCCAAGATTATTACAAGATTCTAAGAAAAGGGATTTGAGGGAAAATGTTGAAGAGTACAAGAAGAGCATCTTTGTGTGACCATATTAATTCATGGAAAATGCTGTGAAATTCATCTGAAATAAGCAGCTGATTGATGGAACCAACTTTATCAGTGTTCAGAGAATTTTTTTAAAAAATAAAAGAGAAATGAAACCAGAAGGTGATGCTAGGTAGGTATAATGCATATCCTCCAAAGTTGCATGTGAGAGAAAACAGAAGGAAATAAGGTGACAAAAAAGCGGTCTTCAAAGAGAGAATTTCGATAAAAACCTGAGAGATCCAGCTGCATCTGAATTGAAAAAGTTCAAAAGTTGAAAGGCAAAAACTCCCAAAATAGGAAAGAGTAAAAAGAAGGAGCTCAGAAGAAAATTCTAGAAAAAGGACCAACTAGCTAGGAACAGGTAAAAGTCCAGGTGTTTCCAAATACCCATCAAACAATTGGAGGAGGCAGAAAAAGAGTGAACTTGGACAGAAAAACAGCATCACGTGAAGAATCTGCACTTGCCCTTTTGAAATTTGAAGGCAGACAAGGTGAAAGGCAGAAGAAAAGAGGAAGAGGGCACCATGGTAGGATAAAAAATGGTAGCTTTTTTGGATTGGAATGAAAAGGAGAAGAGAAAAAAAAAAGAGAATTGAGTAGAGAATTGGCATGTAGCATGGTAGTAATAGAATAATATAATACCTGGAGTAGAGGGTGAGAACGGTGGGAAGAGAGGCAGTGGGGGCAGATGCTAAGGCAACAGTGCAAGCAAAAGACGTTCTTCTCGTTCTTCCTTCGATCCTCGTGGACCCCACAAGCACCAAAGAATGTCTCAGCCATCAACCTCTCTAGCCATGCAGGTTTCTCATTCATGTCTCCCCCACCACACCCTCTTGATGTTGAGATCATGTCTCTCTTCTCTCTCACCATTTTCTTCAAATTCAACCTCTCTCTCTTCCCTCTTCTTCTCTCTGAATGAATGAAAAGCCTTGGATGATGGATATTTATGAGTTGAGCCCTCTCTCTCTGCCTCTGCTAGCAGCTAGCTACTTGCTTATGTCAACTGCTTGATGTTGATTTCTTTCTTTCTTTCTTTTTGATTTTTTTTTTTTTATGGTGAAGAGAAGAGAAGAGAACCCTAGTGAAAGCAGAAAAGCATGAGATTATTCTGGTGTATTTATAGAAGAGGTGAGATAATAAAAAAGGATTATGAAAATGGAGAGAGAGAGAGTGAGAGAAATGAATGGTGTGGTGGAAAGAGCAGAGTGGTTTTAATGGCGGGAAGACAGCCCACCAATGTGTACTGTCTGTGCATAATACTAACAATTTTGGCCTCAGTCATATCTGAGCACTCTCCACTATCACATATCCCTCATTTATTAAGCTCTTCACTTTTTCATTTGACCAAATGTCCTTACCACTTTGTAACTAAATAGTATGTTTCTATAAATACTCACATAAAACACTTTCTTTTTTATTTATTATTCTTCTTCAACTAATGTAAATCCACTCAACCCTTCTACATTATTTACCACTGCAATCATTTTTTATTCAAATTAAACAATTTTCATATATAACTTCTAAACTACTATTTTTTATTCTACATTTATTAAAATAATATTTTCTTTGTTTTACCTTGTTCAAAATTATGATAAATATTTCCTATCAAATCAATCAGTTTCTCTCACGTGTCAAATTTTAGTTTTTCTGAAATTCATTGCCCATAAATTTAACTAATTATTTTTTTATCGATGAATTAAAATTAAAATGCACAGCAGTTTTTTTTTTTTTTTCCTCCTATGTGGATGGATTTTGTAGAAAGAAAATGGTGATGCAAATATAATCATTTAACCGACATGGGATATTTATATATGTTAAAATGGATGAATAAACATAATAGAGTGAACTATTTTATATGAGACGAAAATTTCGATGATCATTTTAAAAAAAGATTATCGTACATTTTATTGGATATTTTAATCTCAATTTTGTTTATAAAGAAAAGGTAAAGTTTTAACAATGTCTTAAAATAAAATTGAAGTGCAAGGCTCTAGTTATAAAATAGATAAAATTAAAATATAGATTATTTATTTATAAAAGCGTACAGTTTTACGCATTAGTTAATATTTAATATAAAACTGAAGTTTAAGTATTTATTATACACGTAAGGACAATAAAGAAATAATTAAATTATGATTCGTATACAGTTGAAAAAGTGTAAATCAAGCTCTTCATTCTAGAATCATTAACTAAAAAATATTTACATCTCACTTAGATGCTTGTAACGAGTACCTATTTTCTTATATTTTTCTTGGGTAAGTAAAATTTAGGAAAATTAATTTATAAAGAGTTTAACTTTTATCTTTTTCAGTATAAATGTTTTTCCATTGTTCATTTTATTGGTGTAATTATGTGTTGGGTTAGCTTAAACAATTCGATCAACAAAATCCAAACCACACACAAAAAATTAGTTCTATATTTACGTGTCCACTCAAATTAAATTTTCTTGAGTATTTGAGGGAAATTCTTTCGGTTACTATATTACTACAAGAAAATTATTAAATATAAATTAATTTTAAAGATAAAAAATAATTAGTTGTTACATTGACTAAATTAGAAACCATTTTAAATATTAAAAAAATATTGATTTTTAAATTAGTTTTTATTATTGATAAGTAGTTTTTAAATTGGTGTCTAATTAGCTATCAACGTTTTAAGGCAGTTTCTTCCTGCACCATATTATTTTAAACATGTACCCAACATAAATTTTAAAATCCAATATTGTCCATAACTTTTTTTGAAATACTACAAAGGAGTATTATGTGCATTTTGAAACCTTTATTTTTTTGAAATGCTACAGAGGAGTATTGTGTTAATGTGGTGTGGGTTTTGAATGGAAGTGGTGGTGGTGTAGTGAGTTGCAACAGTGACAATAATGTAGTGAATTTCTTTTGTAACAGTGGTAATGGTGCTCACTTCTCCTTCTCTCTATGCAACCATCTTCCTCTTTGTTGCTGCTACCTTGCAACAAGCTTAATGGTTCATACAGTGTTCAATGCTAATGGGTTGGGTGCAAATACAGTGTTGTTGGGGTGTAGGTTTGTATGGTTCATACAGTGTTCATTGCTAATGGGTTGGGTGCAAATACAGTGTTGTTGAGGTGTAGGGTTTGATGGTTCATACAGTGTTCATTGTTAATGGGTTGGGTGCAAATACAATGTTGTTGGGTGTAGGATTTTATATCATTAAGGACAAATAAGTCTTTTAAAATAATATTATTGGGTGCAGTCTTAATTGATATGGTGCATGAAGAATCTGCCACGTTTTAAATACCAATTATTTAGATTCTATTATTGATAAATAGTTTCTAAATTTTGGTATCTAATTAGCTACCAAGATTTTAACATATCTCAAAGTATAATTAACAATTAAATTGTCTCCCAATTCTAATATCATGTGATACTACAATAAAATTATTAAATAAAAAATAACTTTAGAGACCAAAATAATTAGTTACTATTTCACTAAATTATATACCATTTTATACATTAAAAAAATTATTGGTATCTAAAGTAGTTTTATTATTAATAAAAATTTATAAAATAGGTTCTAAATTAATATCTAGCCTTTAGGTTTTAACTACTTAATATTCTAACTTAATAGAGATCTGATACTGCCAATACAGTCTCACATCGCTCAGGAGTCGAGATGAAAGACAATTTATATATTATTTATTCCCTCAATCTACCAAGATACCTTTTAAGGGCAAAAGTATGATGGAACCCCAATTTCCAAGGTGAACAATACTTCTGATGCCGTGATTGACTCTAAAGATGTCAATTTTATAAATTATTTTATAAAATTTATTAAGCATAGAAACCATTTTGCATACCCAATAATCTTTTAGTCTCTAAATTAATTAATATAATAATTAATTATTTTTTATCTTTAAATTTGATTGATATTTAATAATTTTCTTATAGTGTGAGATAACTTCTTCTACTTCCATATAGTTGTAGGTAAAATTGCACCCAACTAATAAAAACTTCTATGACTTTTCACCATTTAATATATTCATCTTCTACGTCCCTTTGATAATTAGTATAAACGGTTCAAATATTCACACTAAGATATTGCTTCCCTAGTAAATATCATTCAATAATCATCCATTTATTAAAACTCAACTTGATTCATAACATAGTTAATTTTCACTACGCATAACAATAAAAACATAAAGTTCATAAATATTTCATATGAAGGTTAAAATAAATTAAAAATTTACAAAACACATAGTCTTCAAAATCATAAGAATAAATAATTAAATTAAGTTTTTGAAGATTACCGTGTATAATAGATTTTGCAGAAAAAATATTTTGACTCAATTTTGTTAGGTGAAAATAATTTTGCATAATAAAATTACTGTTTCTATTTTTGTTGAGAAGTTCATGAAACTCATGTTCATTGCCTTTAATATACTTGAATGGTTTTAAGATGCTAAGAAGATGTAGAAAATTAACATGCAAAGTGGGGCATTCACCATTAAAATCAACCCTATAATTTCTAATGCAAATCAAAACCAAGTCTCAACATGTACTCAAAACAATAACTTATATATCCTTTTAAATTCTTGCATACATAATTAATCTAATTAAAATTAAGATTGGTTTTTATTACCTAAAATCACCTTAATATTCCAGAAATCTAATTATGAAAAAAAAAGTAAAAAATCTCAGATATCCTTCTCATTTATTTTCAAAAGGACAAATCTAAGAAACAAATAAATATAACATGTATTATTTTTTCTAGTCTTATCATATATGCAACTATCCTACAATTACATGCACCAAAATAGATAGATGAGAAAATTTAAAATTCTGAGAGAAAAAAACTAACTCAAAGAAAGTTTTTTTTAACATAACCACAAGAAAATTATGAAATATAAACAAATTTTTAGAGAAAAAGAAATAATTAGTTGTTATAATGACTAAGTTAGAAACCATTTTAGAAATTAAAAAAAATGATTTCTAAATTAGTTTTTATTATTATTAAATGGTTTCTAAATTGATATCTAATTAGCAACCAATGTTTTTGCTACCAAATTTAGAAACTAAATAATTGGTAGTCAAAACCTTGTAGCTAATTAGATACCAATTTAGAAACCATTTAACAATAATAGAAACTAATTTAGAAACCAATTTTTTTTTAGTTTCTAAAATGGTTTCTAATGTAGTACCTATAACAACTAATTATTTTTTGTCTTTAAAATTAATTTTTTATTTAATTTTTTTTTAATGAGTGTAACACATATTTTCAACTATTTCCTAAAGTTGTAGTCTCATGAAAAGAAGGAGAAACATTGTAAAGAATATCTAAAATGTAAAGAAAAGTTGGAAATAAGTAAAAGAATTTGTAATTTTACAAAAATAGAGGTAAATAAAAATGAAATTAGAATTTAACTTAAAACCATAATGATCATTTTCCATAACTTTAATTTTGTTTGATACTTATGTAAAATAAATTCTTAAATAAACACTTCATTTTATTCCTTACCCATGTCAATTTTAATTTATACAGGTATATATTTTAGTTTATTTTAATAACTATAACAAGATTAAAAATTACTAAAAATTTTATTTAAGAACTAAAATGGTATGCTTTTAAATATAGAAATTGAGAGGTAAATATTTTATAAAAAAACAAGTTACTGTAAAATTTATTTAAGAAAACAGTTGGGTTACATAAATCACGAAAGATTCCAAATTTCAATATTTACATTTTCATAAATTTTATTGACTAATATCTTATTCTAAACCAAGCCCCCAAAATGTAAATATAACATGGGTTGGTTACCCTAAACAAATTTAAAGTCTCCATTAAAAATAATCTTATCATAACCTTACACTACAATAAACATAAAATAGAATTTAATTTTAGAAAAAAAAAATAGTTGTTATAGTAGTTAAATTAAAGACAATTTTATAAATTAAAAAAATATTTTTAAATTGGTATTTAATTAGCTACCAAGTCTTGATTACCAATTATTTAGTTTCTAAATACCAATTTCATAACATTTTTCCAAATAGACTCGAAATGACTCTGATACCATATTATGAAGTGAACTTTAAACATAATTCAATTTCATAAAATCGATTCATGAGATTGGAGTTTACACTCACTTCTATAATGAATTATTCTCCTCTCTAATCGATGTGAGATGTCGTCGAAAGATTTAACTAAGAAACTAATGTTCTAAGACAAAATGAAGAAATATAAGATTAATGGATTTAGAAAGGAAGTTAGATATTTAAGCTAATTTATTGTAGAGATGATATTTTGAAGATAGTGAAGAAAAGGTTATGGAGCAGTGTTGTAATGATTGGTTTTTGAGAGTAGATTGAATTTAGAAAAATAGAAAAGAAAGGAAGTACAGTTTCTTTTTTACCAATATACAGTAAATTGTGTTAAAAGGTATTTGGAAAATATGGCCTGTACTGTCCAATCAATCATGTTGGTCAAATTTAAATCATATTTATTCAGTTACGTCAAAGAGTTCACATTCCTCTTGGCTGTTATCACGCAACTATCATCATTCAAAAATCATAATAATATATATGTGGGGAATAACATACCACTTTATATCTAAAGTAAAATCAAAATCAAATATACATATTCATACTTCACCTTATTCACCTTACTTCTAATTCAAAAAAACTATACACCACTATGGGTTTAAATACATTAAATTTGAGATTTAGTATAAAAGATAGCACCCTATAGTTATTTTTATTTTTTAAAATATCTACCTTAGAATTTATTATTAAAAAATAATATAATTTAATCTTATAAAATCATCTTATAAAGGTTTGTATTCATTTAGGTAGTATGAAATGTCTTAATTTTTTGTTGATGTAAAATCTTTTATACATTCTCCACGTTGAAATTGTCAATTTATGCATGCGAATATACATTATAGGTAATTTGATAACAATACGATAGCCTAATAAAATAAACAAACTTCTTAAGATAAAATCTAAATAACTTTGACATCATATTAAAAAGTAAATTTTAAATCTAATCAAATTTTATAAAACCAATTTATAAGATAAAAGTTGCACTCATTTATATATTATAAAATGTCTTAATTTTTCTGTGCTTATTTTACAATGAAGGTGTTTTAATTATTAACAAAACACACTAATGTTGTAATATGAGTAAGTATACACTACAAGAAAATCATGAAATAGAAATCAATTTTTAGAGACCAAAGTAATTAGTTACAATAGTAACTAAATTAGAGACCATTTTAGAAACTAAAAAAAAAAATTGGTTTCTAAATTAGTTTCTATTATTGTTAAATAGTTTCTAAATTGATATCTAATTAGCAACCAATGTTTTAGAGACCAAATTCAGAAACTAAATAATTGGTACTTAAAACCTTGGTTGCTAATTAAATACCAATTTAGAAACTATTTAATAATAATAGAAAGTAATTTAGAAACCAATTTTGTTTAGTTTCTAAGATGGTTTCTAATTTAGTTACTATTGCAACTAATTATTTTGATATCTAAAAATTGGTTTGTATTTCATGATTTTCTTGTAATAATAGATGACCAGAATATTTTTTTCTATTATTTTTCTCATAAAAAATTAAATAAAATAAAATAGGTACTTCAGAAGTAACTCAACCCAACCCATTTACAAGACTCATAGTTCCCTACATCAAAATAAAAGTTTCAAAAGCAAAACACTTGGCACAAACATATTACAAAGAAAGATAAAGAGCATACATTGAGATCCCAACAAACCATAATTCTCTACGCCGAATTGAGATCCCAACAAACCATTTTTTTCCATATGAAAGAATTACATTGTGTATAATGATCATATATTGTAATAGTTACTTACATAACATGTGTGTTTGGTTGTAACTTTTTTGTAGGATGATTATAACTCTATATTAAACAAATTCAAAGATGATGATGTTATAAACTTAGAATTGCCTAGATTATGTAACAGTGAATTCAAAACGAGATATTTTTGTCCTCATTATTCTAATGATGTAATGGCATAATGAAGACATAAACAGTGTATGAAGCTTAGGTTTGTGTTTGTCTCTAGCTCTACCTAGGTTTGTAGCTTGGTCATATGACCAAAGCCTCCTTCATTTGTAGCTATCCTAAACAGTAGTATTCATGGTCTGTTCCTCACCTCCTCCATTTGTTTATTATGGATTTTTAGCAGAAGACACGTACATAATTGCAAATGCTGGAAGTATGTATATTTGCTTTTGTTTTTAAAATTCATCGAGATGCTAAAATGGTTGGTATTGTATTTATTGAATGACTCAAAACACCCAATTGTAGTCTTGCTGTCTACTAATTTTGGGAGATGTGTCTGATTTTCAATTTCCAAATTCATCTTAGTGCTGCGGACATTTGTAAATTGCATATGGCAGAGTTTCAGGTGGAGAACATTCTCTAAACTAATGCTAGTGTTACACTTATATTAAGCAAAAACACTTTCAACTTAGGTTTTGTAATCTTAATTAACACAGACACAGAAGAATGTGACAAAAAAGTGAGTCACAAGAATCCGATGCTGACTAGAAAATTTCCCTTTTATTCTTAACTTTTGACTCAGTTTTGAAAGTGTTTTTACTACAACACTTTGTTTACCTTCACTCATTAATCATCTTTTGTGTAATAAATTGCATAAAACCTGCACTTGGAAACGGAGATGTTGCTTTAAATTTTAAGTGATCACTCAAGTTAGCTTAATTGTGATGGGATGAAATATCCTTTCAAGTATCTTGGGATGCCTGTTGGGGGGTGCCACAAGAAGGAAGCATTGTGGGACGGGGTGGTTGAGAAGATAAAGGAAAGATTGGGAAGATGGAAAGGCAGAATTATTTCGATGGCAGGGAGGATTTGTCTGATTAAATCTGTTCTTTCAGCTATTCCTCTTTTCTATATGTCTTTGTTTAAAATTCTTGTTATTGTTATGAAGAAAATTGTGAAAATCCAAAGAAATTTTCTGTGGGGTTGGAGGTCAGGTGGGCGAAAGATTGTGTGGGTTTCTTGGGAGAAGGTGTGTGAGCCAAGATTGTGTGGGTTTCTTGGTAGACTCCAAGTATGGGGGTTGGAGAAATTTGAAAGGGCCAAGATCAAACAAGATTGGGTCCCTTTGGTGGTGGGAGCTAAAGGAGATTTGGTCGATGAAGGAGTGGGGGGAAAAGTTTGATGATTGTTTTAGGTGGAAAGTTGGTAACGGGAAGGAAATTAGGTTTTTGGATGACAAATGGGTGGACAATTTAGAGCTGATATTTGTTGTGGGGTTTGGGAAGAAGGAGATTGGAGTTGGAAGTTGGGGTGGAGAAGAGATTTGTTTGAATGGGAGAAGCCTTAGGTAGGCCAACTTTTTGATGAGATTAGAGGGTTGAGTCTTGTTCCAGATTTTGATGACTTCTGGGTTTGGAAAGATGGTGAGCCTCTTGTTTTTTCGGTTAAATCTGCCTATGGTGTTTTAAGGGGATATAGTGAGGGGGAATTGTCAAATTTGTATAAATTTTTCTGGAGTATTAAGGCTTTACCTACGGCCCAGGTTCTGGCGTGGAGGGTGTTGGAAAACAAGATTGCTACTAAAGTCAACTTGGCACGACGTGGGGTGATGACTGACGTTTTAGTTTGTTGCTTTTGCAGGTTGAAGGAGGAATCTACTAGTAATTTACTCTTTGACTGTAGAATTGCTTGGCTCACTTGGGTTCAATGTTCCGTGTGGTTAGGAGTGTCGTCGGTCACTCCCATAAATCCATTTTGTAATACTAAAAAGTCTTTCAACTCTGTCTTGGAAAGCGTGTGGATCTCGATGATTGGAGAGATTTAGTGTCATAGGAACAAGGTTATTTTTAAAGGGGGTGTGGTGGATCATTCAAAAATCTTTACTTTGGCTCAATTGAAGGCTTGGTCCTGAGTAACTTCTAAAATACCCTTTGCTGCTTTTCCTTCTCTGATTGGTGTTTTCTTTTTATTTATTTTGTTGGATGATGGTGTCTGTGGGTTGTTGGGTTGGTGGCTAAGGCTTGTTGTTCTTTTGCTCCTTGATATGTTTGTAGTGAGTTTGTACTAGGTTGGTATTGTGCTAGTACGGATTTTTAGTGGTAGATTAATATGGGCTCTTTCGTTGTGCTGATTTGGGTGGCTTGAGAAACTGAATTATATTGTATAGGTATGTATAAGGGTTGAATCACCCCTTAAGTGATTCCTGTTATTCATTTCTTATTGCTGATAAAAAAAAGTTAGCTAAATAATATTTTCATGTACAAATATGTGCTTTGGATTAATTTTGATGGATACAAGATACAACAATTGCTTGGTCCTATAAAATAAATCAAGGTAGGTTATTTACTTAATTCTTAAAAAGTTTAAATCAGGTCTCTTTTTTAATTTAATGAATCAATATTTTCTGTTTGTACTATTAATAAGTATTAAAATCTAAATACTTAGCAAATATATTATTGCACACAAAAAGTATGAAAAGTAGTGTGGATTAAATTATTGCATTTATCACATAATTTGTAGTATTTATATTTCAAAATAAGAATGTATTTAAAAAGTTAATATTATAAAAGTATAATATTTTGTTTGGACTAAACTATTACGCTAAGCTTTTTCTTAACTTATATTATTGGGCCTTAATTTCATAATTTATATTATAATAATTGAAACTTAAATATGAATTAAATTATTGAAATTGATAGACTAAATTCATATATTGTGTCTAACTCACTACAAGAAAATCATGAAATAAAAACCAATTTTTAGAGACCAAAATAATTAGTTACAATAGTAACTAAATTAGAGAATATTTTAAAAACTAAAACAAATTTTGGTTTCTAAATTAGTTTATATTATTGTTAAATATTTTCTAAATTGGTATCTAATTAGCAACCAAGGTTTTAACTACCAATTATTTAGTTTCTAAATTTGGTAGCAAAAATCTTGATTGCTAATTAGATACCAATTTAGAAATTATTTAACAATAATAGAAACTAATTTAAAAGGCAATTTTTTTTAGTTTCTAAAATATTTTCTAATTTAATTACTATTACAACTAATTATTTTGATTTTTAAAAATTAATTTCTATTTTATTATTTTCTTGTAGTGGCTCTTTCAGCAATTGGTTTTAAGATTTGGAGATTTTAATTCGAGATGACGAATAAGTTATTTACACTACTATATGTGAGATAATATACGGTTATAGCATTGATATTATATTGAATTCAACAATGTTTTAACATTAGGAAATATATTGTTATCTCCAATGGGGGAAAAATGTCAATATTGGAATTTCTTATATTCTCTCAATGATTTTTCTGTAAGAAATTCATGTATCAGTAATCATTATGAGTTTATATTTAAGTTATTCATCAAAAATCAACCTTTAAATGTCTGTTTGAGATTCATAAAATATGAATAGCTATACTAAATATCAAATGGTCTAATATTTTTTATAATTAATTAATAGATAAAGGGTTTCAATTTTTAATTAAATATTATGTTATATCAAATCTGATTCTGTTATTTTTTTTATAAGGAATAAATTAAAGGGAACCATTTTAAAAGTGTTCTAACCTTTACACAAATTTAAAAAGAAAATCTTAGTCTCCTCTTATCAATATCAAAAATCTCCTACCAACAAAACTCTTATAAACATCTAAAAAACGATAAAGATAAACCAACATTGTAAAAACATCAATTAACTAACATCGTTCAAACCAAATATCAAAAAATCAATCAGAATAAGAAAAAAAAGATGAGAATGTATCGAAGGTAACCCAGAACCACACTTTCAATCAATTGAACAAGAATAAATATTTCTTTTTAAAAATGACTTTGATATCGTCTAAATATGAGTTAACTTAATGCAGCAATACATATAGCTTCTTAAACGTTATGTTGTTATTTATGTAAGATGTGACATTGGGGTTGAGTTTGAAGTGTGAAGTGTGGAAGAATAGTATTGTTTTGCATAAACATAAACTAAATGGTTAAAATTTGATCACATGCTCCATTGGTCCACCCATTTCTGCAAGATGCAGAATTGCTACTGGTAACCAGCTATGACAAACTACTTTCTAAGCTCTTGTCCTGCTGCTGAAAGAACACCATGATATGCATGTAGGAGTTCTTTTCAATAAACATAATTCTCCTTGAGACCTGTCAGAAACTTCCTTCTTTCTTTTTTTCTTACTTCTTCGGTGAAAAAAACAGTAAACTAAATCATTTCAATAACCACAACGTATATAAAATACTATATTGTGTTAATTTTAGAGATGTACAGAAAGATTTAGCCATGATAAAACATATATGCCTTGAGATAGAGTGGGACAAATTTGCATTGACTTCGAAGCTTTATTCAGTAATGATACAAGTGGAGACTAGTAGTGTTCGATCAAGTATGATAGCTTATGAAATAACAACCCACGTTCTTGATGTTTACATCAACTATTTCAAAACTTTGTTTCAATTTGGTTTCATATTTCAACACTCAAATTTATGTTTTGGAACTCAAAACAGTCAATTCAATGAAAATAAATGTCACTTTACTTTTCATTTTATTTATTACTCAAATTTATCTCTTTAAAACCTTTATCTCCTCCTTAATATAGTATTACACAAAAATTATTAAATATAAATTAATTTAAAAATAATAATTAGTTGGTATACTGACTAAAATAGATACTATTTTAAATATTACAAAATTTATTGATTTTTAATTCATTTTTACTATGATAAATAGTTTTAGTTATCAATGTTTTAACTATTAATTATTTAGATTCTAACACTAATAGTAACTAAATTAGAGACCATTTTATAAACTAAAAATAATTTTAGTTTCTAAATTAGTTTATATTATTGTTAAATACTTTCTAAATTGGTATCTAATTAACAACCAAGGTTTTAAATACTTTCTAAATTTGGTCTTTAAAACCTTGGTTGCTAATTAGATACCAATTTAGAAACTATTTAACAATAATAGAAACTAATTTAGAAACCAATTTTTTTTTAGTTTATAAAATGGTCTCTAATTTAGTTACTATTGCAACTAATTATTTTGGTCTATAAAAATTTGTTTCTATTTTATAATTTTCTTGTAGTGTAAATTTGGTAGAAAAATCTTGGTAACGAATTAGATACCAATTTAAAAACTATTTATCAATAATAGAAACTAATTAGAAATCAATAATTTTGTTGTCTTTAAAATGATATCTAATTTAGTCATTATAACAACCAATTATATTTTATCTCTAAAATTGATTTTTATTTAATAATTTTATTGTAGTGAATGTGAAATTATATTAATTTTCTAAATAAATTTATATTATTTTAAAACTAAATACGTCTGAAGTTTTTTTAAAATTCTCAATCTTCAACTTAAATGATAAATATTATAAAATGAAAGGAGGAAGAGATAATAAATACTCTAATGTTTTCAATAAATGATCATACAATATAGCCATAGATTTGACAATTATAATCATTAGTAAAAAAAATGGAAGGAAAAAGAAAATCCATCAGCATTACCTATCTGTGGGCCCAAAAATGTTGCAACCAAGACATTGGTCTTTTAAAAGTAAAAACATTACATTTTTTAAACCAAGACATCCCTATCTGCTAGTAGTCAATCATTGATATCTTCAAATAATAACATATATTTAAAGAATTTATTTTTCTCCCTATTAAGAGATTAAACTAGTCTTAAACAATACATTAAAACTAAAGACTATATGTGAATAATGATTTTTCATAAATAAAAAATAGAATAAGTTAAAATGGAGTATTTTAGGATGTTCCAAGCCTTCTGGATAATTAATTTTTTAATGTGAAAATATATTTTTTTATCAATAATAATAAATAAATAAATAGAACTAATTTTAAGACAGTTCAATCCTTATATATATATATAAAACACTTTAACACACCTCTCCAAAACACCCACTCCCAAACGAGGAAAAAAATCATCACCTAATAGAAAACAACCCAGAAACAACTAAAGCCTCTAAAGGAAATAACAAGTTAACCCAACAAACAAATAAATTAAAAGTCTCCTAAAGAACATCCAACCTAAACCCACAAACAACCATAACTCAACTCACGCGTGAAAATAAAATATTACATCATGTAAAGTAATTAGGTTTTTTACTTAAGAAGTTCCAATTATAATAAACGTGTGATCAAACTAACACTTTAGTTTGGTAGTAAACTACTTTTAAAATGTGAAACTAATATAATTCAAGCAAATATATGGAAGTAAATATATTATAAAAATAAAAAGATTGTAGTGCACATAGAGTATTACGAAGTGGACTTTAAGCCTAATTCAACCCCATAAAATCGGCTCAATGAGGTGAGGTTTGCACCCACTTATATACAATGAAAGGCTCTATCTCTAGTCGATGTGGGATCTCCAACACACCCCCCTCACGCCGAGACTGCCAACTCGTGCGTGAGACTATATATTTTGGGTGGTCCGATAGCGGCCCGATAGCGGGTGGCACGATAGGCCCA
>Ga0123342_1004314_pt1 | contig 21766 bp, 9 predicted proteins | sample Turbeawhitnodule_FD_89960 | JGI IMG/M metagenome (GOLD analysis project Ga0123342, IMG submission 89960) | Root nodule microbial communities of legume samples collected from Mexico - Turtle bean Mexico white nodule | ecosystem: Host-associated > Plants > Roots > Nodule | place: Mexico: Nepantla...
TAACAATACTCATCACAGCCATAGAACGTGTAAAACTTTTTACTACACTATTTTCTGCAATTTAGGATCACTCACATACTTCTTTCTCAAACTATTTAACTCATCTGCATATACTCCCAACTTCAGTTCAACCCTTTTCATTCATGGAAATATATCAACCCCTTTGTATAATAACTTTAGATGAATCCAATGTACTTTCTGACTCAAACTTAAGGATTGGTTTATTGAAATAGTTGTAGAATCTTGAGATTGATCTTTGATCACGTGCTTCAAAATAAGATTATTTGTCTGACAAAGATGTTATTGGTAGCTCTATGTGATTTTAAGTCAACATATGTGCATGCAGCATTATAAGTTCTAGAGCTAGGATACAACATAAACTCACGTGCATTCCTCAAACGTGATTGTTAGTGCTAGCTAACTCCATTTAGCTGCAGCTTTCCTAATTTGGAAGGAATTTCTTTGTGTTTGATGAGTTTTTAAATTATTAATGCAGAATGCTCAAGGACTTATAACTCTAGCCTCTACATGCTCCTGCACCTTGTTCCTTATAGCTGCAGGGTTGGTTTTAAATTTGTATAAGCAGTATATCAGAGTTTTTTTTTTTGGTATATTCATATGCTGTTCTAATGGTCTATTAGTTTATTGTATTTGTGCAGCATTTTCCCAACAAAAACAAGCATGCTTTTGCTCCTCTGTTTGCTTTCTGGACTCAACTTCATTTTCCTTCAAAAGAAACTTTTGTTCTGACAGCTGCAAAAGTGAAATTGGATCAATCAATAATGTACGGTATCTAATATTGGGCAGAAGGTGGAAAATGAAATTACAAATCTGAAAAAAATGAGAAAGTGATGGAGTGTGCTATATGCATAGCAATGATAGCATGCTTAAAATCCCACACACTTATTATACCTGTACATCTATAACCACCTAAATTTAACTAGATCGAAATAAATCTTAGTTGAACAATCATAAACTTTTATACCTGAATTGTGAACACATCTTCATATACACAAAAGTGATGTAGAATGAGAATATATAGTATTGCACTAAAAGATATACCGTGTGAACAGATAACACTGTTTTTTACATTTTGTAGTCAAAGATTGACAATGAGTTCGGATGTTTATTATCATTTTGTGCCCTTTTGTCCATGGTGTTTTAGGAGATCATGCATATCCTTGAAAAGGTTTATGATTATGCTAACTTTTTCGTTAAGCATAGAATAATTTTCTCTAACCCTGAAAAGATGAAATGCTCCCATTTGTACTTATAAACTAACTGCTGCTTATTTGAATTCAAAATTACTGAATGATTTTGTATTTTTCATGAGATTTATTCAGTGTCCCTTTGCTAGCCTGGTAGTATATAGAATAAAGGAACTTCCAGAGCAAGGACAAACGGCTGCCACCTTCGTGCAACTGAGTCACTTCCAAATTATATGCTGCAGAACTGAGAGCATTGCAGAAGGACAACCATACATAGTAAAACAAATTATAATGTCAACCAATAAAAATCATGCACGCTATGCTTTTAAGTTAGTGTAAAAGTTAACAACCTATGTGACAAATTATGACTGGACCAGCGTAAAAACTTTACAATGTTAGCTTATGTATGCATGTGTGTGTATATATATTATATACTCAACTTCATGTACTATAATATGATTTGAAGGTTAAGCTTAAGTTATAATTTGGTAGTGACATCACAATCAATGAGCTAAGCATCTCATAGTTTGAAAATTAATGGTATTCAAGTTATTATATGTCGTGAGTGGTCACTAACAGTCACAGTCGCCAACGTATGGCATCTACTTGCACGGACCACTTGAGTAATAAGAGTGGAGTGAAGCATCTGAAAGTTCAGTCTGATCTTATTATATTATATTGTAAAGAAAACTGAAATGGCTAACTTTTGAGCTAACCAAATAAGATAGTAGTTTGTGTTGTTAACCTTTTTATATCCTATAATTGTAACCCTTACTCTAAGTTGTATTATCACTATTAAGGACACTGCATACACTACCAACATCAGCATGAAAATGGGGTAAAATAATTTGATCCTTTGGTTTAATCCCTTCTGTGTGGAAATCCTACCAAACCAAAATCACGTGTCCCTTTTGTGGATGTAGCCTTGAATTACTGCATCATCACCCTGTGCTTTATAACTCGCCATGACTTTCACATTCTTTGTCACAAATTCCATATCCTTCTTTATCCTTCTCTCACTCTCTCTCTCTCCCCCTTTGGTAAGACTAGATAGTTCTGGCCAACATGGTGCAATCAAGGAAATTCAGAGGTGTGAGGCAACGCCATTGGGGTTCCTGGGTTTCTGAGATTCGTCACCCATTATTGTACTCTCATCAAACTCATCTCACTAAGGATTTTCAATTATTTATTTCTTCCACTTCTCAGCAAAAAGTTTAGAAAAGTATACCATTTCTTTTTCTCTTCTTTGTTTTGTTAATCATCCTTTGTATTGTACTACTTCGATCCTTGCCCCCTTATGGATAATGAGTTGAGAGAGGTTTTAAATTGTAGTCAATGTTGCAATCATGGTTTTCATCAAGATCCTTGACATTGCAAGATGTTTGAGATCCACATCGACCATTTCATAGTATATAAATAGGTGTAAACCTCACCTCATGCCGATTTTACGAGGTTGAGTTAGGTTTAAAGTCCACTTCTTAATACAAGAAATTGTCTCAACGGTAGCGATTACATGGCTGCACAGATTTCCAAAACCTATTTTAAAAGCTTTGTAGTATCTGAATTAATTAAAATGGGTGGCATGACTATCCATGCATAACAATGTGCATTGAATGTGAGAGTCTTACTTTGAGATTTGTGGTGTTTGAATAGGAAAAGGAGGGTGTGGCTTGGGACATTTGAGACAGCAGAGGAAGCAGCAAGAGCATATGATGAGGCAGCTATTTTGATGAGTGGAAGAAACGCTAAAACAAACTTCCCAGTTGGTGAAAACCAAGTGGTGAATCACTCAACTTCCTCTTCTTCATCCACCACCACCACATTGTCTGAAGTTCTGAGTGCAAAGCTCAGGAAGTGCTGCAAGTCCCCTTCACCTTCCCTCACTTGCCTAAGGCTTGACACTGAGAATTCCCACATAGGGGTGTGGCAGAAGAGAGCAGGCCCTCGTTCTGACTCAAACTGGATCATGATGGTTGAGTTGGAAAAAAAGAACAGCGAGGGTGATCAAGAACAATGTCCTTCTTCTGACTCAGAAGTTCCTGTTGTTGTTGTTGATCATCATGATCATCATGCCCCAGAGAAGATAAAGCCTGAGGAAGGAAATGGCTTAGATGAGGAGCAGAGAATGGCCCTGCAGATGATAGAGGAACTTCTGAATAGGAATTGAGTTGGATGAACATCATTCATTCCAACACGCTTTTATGTTGAAGTGGGCATTCAAGGAATTTGAAGTCACTGCTCTGGTCCTTTTTCCCTTAGTTTATTAGTTTCTTTGTCCCAAATAGGAAAGGATAGTGAGAGTGGTACTACATTAATTTTGTGAGGAATGAGGATATTAAGTTTAATGTCTGTCGCTGTGAATGTTTCCGATGTGGGATGTGTGTGTAACTACCTACTACCTACTTGTGTTTAAACTTCATTTTCTTTCCCCTGTAAAAATCATTTTCCTGCTTTAAATTTTTTTTATAATATCTCTTAATATGAATCACTGAAATGTTACTCATAAATTTAGTTTTTATATATAAAAAATGTTATTTTTATAATTTAGTATAAAATTGTGATGAGTGCTCTGATTCAACCAATATAATTTTAATTTTAAGTGTACGTAGAATAAAATCATTAAAAAAACTAATTTTAGACTCTAAAATAATTAATTACTATATTTTGATTAAATTAGAGATTATTTTATAAATTAAGATTAAAGTAATTTCTATTACTAATAAAAATGTATAAAGTAGTTTCTAAATTGGTATCTTACTATGAGTTACTAAGGTTTTAACTACTAATTACTTATGTTCTAAATTTGTCTCTATTAATCTTTTAGAGACTAATTTAGAATCTAAAATATTAGTAGCTAATTTAAATATCAATTTAGAAATTATTTTATAATATTTTATTAATAATAGAAACTACATTATATACTAATAATTTTGTAATCTCCAAATTAATATATAATTTAGTTAATATAGTAACTAATTATTTTTTATCTCTAAATTTAGTTATTAATAATGATTTTCTTGTGATCCACTATGAAACGTGATGATGATATCAATGTAATTTTAACTATATATATTACATAAAACAATGTTATATTTCCTCGGTTAATATACTCATATTTTAATACTGATGAATTTAGTTTATATTTTTAAAAGATACACTTAAAATCCATTTTTCCTCTTATAAATTTGTGACTACACAGTTTTGGTTTCCATTAAAAAGTCAAGAGAAAACTATATTTTATCTTTCACAAACTTAAATCACATCTACACTTCTTTTCTATTTAAAATAGACATTATTTTCTTTAAAATCTCAATTACATCCTTCTAATCTTTAAAAGACATTAATTACTCTCATGTTCTTAAAGAATCATTTTTCTTATGTTTTAATAAGTGAAACTTACTTCTTTGTTTTATTTAAAAGCAATATATTAATTAAAAACCGAAGTTTTAATATAGAAAAATTATAAAAAAAATTGAATGATTTAAATATTATCTTACAGAAATATAAAAATTATATTAAAAATATTTTAATATATAAATAAATAAATAATTATACAATATAAATATGATGTAAAAAAAATAAAAGTATAAGTATAGATAAAATAAAGAATATAAATATTAATTTATTAATATCATTTTAAAACTAGAAAATCTGGGATTTAAAGAAAAACTTCAAGGAGAGAATTAATGTAATGATTTCATAATTATATTATTTAATTTTATTTATAAAAGTATTTTCTTTCTACGTTTTATATTTTAAATTTTCAGCTCCATAAATCTTTATTATATTGTAATCAATAAAATTATTTTTAAATAAAATAAGAGGGGCAGTTTACATTATATTAAAAAAATATTGAAGTGAAAGCAGATGTTTAAAATATTTATAAAACACACATTCAAGCTCATCTCTCCATTTATCTATCTATTATAATAATAATAATAATAATAATAATAATTAAATTGATTATTCAACTATTACAAAGTCTATAGGTAAATTGTAGTTAGATAGTAGTTGAGATTATTGATAGCTCCTTTTTGTAATCACTTTCTTTTATTTGGTTGTTTCTCTTTTTTCTTCAGTTTTCCAGTTCTCTTATTCATTGATATTTCAAGTCTTCAATTTTTTGACTCATGTTCGGTTGGAGTAAACCTACAAAAGATTCTATGAAGTAAGTATTTTGTATTGAGAATATCCAATGTAAAACTAATAAAAGTGTATATTCCTCTTATGTAACAATGATTATTTGTAGTATTAATAGTAAGTTATTTCGTTTATGGATCGCATTTCATATATATCTTTAATAAAACGGTATTACTTAATTTATCGCATGGTTACTGGATTCATGGATGCCAGATGTCGAATGACTTGGCTGATTCGACTCCAACCGGTACACAAATATTTACAAGAAATAAAAGTTATTATATTTCAAAAAATAAAAGTAAAAACATCACAGAAACAGAAAATGGAGAGCTAAAATTTGTAAAGTGTCTTAAAATTGTTGTTGCCTAACTCATTTGATTATTTGAATTCCCACTGTTTTGAACAATAACTCCAAAAAAAAACAACAATTTTACCTCATTGCCTCTTGAAGAAAGTAAATTGATAATTTTCCATAAATGGACTCTTATTTCATTTGCTACCATTGATGACTAAGGAAAAGTGTGTATATATATTAAAAATTGAATATATTTTTATAAAAAAATATACATTTAATAGAAAGTACTTTTTTGGAGGAAACCTAAAGTTCCTTATGTACTACACTTAATCAATATATAGAGTAACTAATTTTATAGAAATAAAAAGTATTTATTTATATAGTTAAGAAAATACTGCATAAAGAACATTAAAATATATTAGTTTTCATATTCCTTTTACCGTTTTAATTTTATTATTCTAATACAAGTTTTATGAAGTAATAATTAAATATATATTTCATTATTTATGTATTTTAATATTTACCTACTGATTACTACACTATAAAAAATTATTAAATAAAAAATAATTTTAAAAATAATAAATAATTTAAAAGATAATAAATAATTAATTACAGATTAAATTAGATATTATTTTAAAAGTTATAGAAATTATTCATATCTAAAATAATTTTTATTATTAATAGTTATTTAAATATTACTAACTTTTTTATCTCAAAAAAATATTTAATTTAATTAATATAATAATTAATTATAATTTTTCTTCCATTTAATAATTTTGTTTAGTGTTGTACGTGTTAAGATATAGAAAAGTATTTCTTTTACACAATTTCAAAAAATTACATTCATTTAACAACCACTTTAATAATATAATAATATATATTAGAATTTAAATTTTAAATTAAAAATAAAGTAAATATTGCTAGAATATTATTATTCAGGTATGTGTGAGGTGTTTTTTATGGGTGGATGTTAAACTATCATCATCTAAGATATAATATCTTTATCCGTTCATAAATATGAATTCTTAGTGATTTAAAAGTATTTTTTATGAAGTCTTTTATAAATTACACTGATATTGAACTTGGATTCATAATTTTTTTTAAATAAAACTTTATCGATTTAGGGTGTTGCAAAAGTCAGAATGTGTAAGTTTTGTTTTTTTTTTCACATTATAAACATGTAATTCACCTTTTACATACTGATTTTGGAATTGAAAACGTGAAAAAAAAGATAATTAATTATAAAAATTTGTTTACAAATAAAATATTGTTTTTATGTGATATTTTTATTTACAAGATTTTAAAATAAATTTTATTGAATTTTCGTTAATGAAACTTTAAAAAATTTAATAAAACTAATGAATTAACTAGTTTTAGTGATATATGTGTGATTACGTTAAAAATATCGCGTGTTAAAAACAGGAGGGAGTATTTTAAAAAAATGCAACTATTAACTGTAAATTTTCGTTTATTTTTTCTACTTCAACCATGAAATGAAAGATCTTGATAAATAAATAAATAAATAAATAATATATATAGAGAGAGAAATTCTAACTCGTGAATTTAATATTTACTTTTTTAAAAAAAAAACAATTTATAAATTTTAAATCTAGTTTTAGTCAGATAAGAAAAGCTAGTTTTAGTTTGAAATCATTATCTTTTCTTATAAAATATATGAGTTTTAGTTTTAATTCTTGTAAAACAATTTTCTATATATTTCATTTTTCAAAAAAATAACTTCTTATTCTTTTTCTAATATATTTTATTCTTTTTCTAATATATTTTATTCTTTTTCTAATATATTTTTAAGGATAGATAATCACATATATTTTACACATTTTATAACTTTTTAAAAATTTGTTACTTTCAAATATTATATTATAACATAAGTGTAAATAATCAGCTTTTTATTTTAATATATGACTATTAAAAACGTCATTTATAGTCTTTCTTCCTTTGTTTCGTCTATTAGTATAAAACTTGTACCATTAACAAAGTACCTATGTAATTCTTTGACGCATCTTATGACCTAATTTAACAAATCTCTTATGTTTTGATTTTTCACACTAAATCGCTTGTTATAAACCTATAAATGTAAGTCGCATGAAGAATTATGTTAGATAATATATATGTCCTTAATTAATGGTAAAATACATACATATTCCTTAATTCATGTAGGAAAATATGAGTGTATATAAGTTTAAGCACTTAATTCAGCTATTTGCTCTGACATAAGGATGAACTATCTAAAATACATTATTATAACAGTCAATTTAATAGTTTTATAAGAAATCAAGACAAAATTCTAAACAATAAACAATTGTGATTAGAACTTACTCAATATACAGTTTAACTTCAATGCAATTGACTAACACATGAACATGAACATGGTTAAACTCAACATCAATTAACCAATTATTTAACTCCCTCCCCACGACCAACTTGTTGAAAGACTCGTAATATTGACACATGCGTTTGACTTTGAAATTCTATTTCATTCCTAGAATCATGTGGTGTCAACATGAAGTTGTTGAAATAATAGGAACAAAAATATGTAGTCTCATGATGTAAGTAAGTTGCACTAATTGATCCTTCAACTAACTTTATGTTTTCACTTATCATTTTGGATCACCCATAAATATATACAAATATATAACTACATTATGATTCATATATAAGTATAATAAAAATTAAATTTAGAGAATATAACACAATCATTTGTCACTTTTCAAATGGATACATCCACCTATATTGCATTGGTCCACTAAGTCATGTTTCATATGGAAGTTGGATAAGTAAGGTTGAAAAACACAAATATTTAAAAAAAATGACTAATTTCAACAAGAGGATTTAAAACATGCATAGGTTTCAATAAGAGAATCTAAATCATGCATAGGTAATGTGCCAAATGCAAAAGAAAGTAATGTCTCCATGAATACATAACAATCATGACTTTTCATCCCTTGAATCTTTCCCTTTTCAACATTAGAACATTTGGTCAAGTTCAAAATATAACCATCTCGCATCCTAAGTTTCTTCAAACTAAATTAGCTTCATCTGTAGTTAAAGTGTACTTTGCTTTACACTTTAACATTTTCCCATTAACTTGTGGCTTCAACTCCAAGTATTTTTGCCTACAATACAAAGTTAAATATTTTCTTTCCTTCTCATTGTCCTTTGTCTTATTGAACATGTTGTCGATTTTTTTTTCTATATGTATCATATCAATATTATGGCTTAACAAATTATTTTTCCAATACGGAAGACCCCAAAAAATATTTTTTTGTCCAATTATGACATTCTCCATATCCATCTATCTTTGTTACATAAATTTAGTGACTTTCAGGAAATCATTCACTCTTCTTCAAACTTGTGATGGTGTCAGCATAGGAAGTGGCCCATTTGTTTCAATTTGTCCTTTTCCAAAGTCTTTATTGTTTCTCATAAACGAGTGATCATTGGGTAAGAACTTGTGATTCAAGTCAAACCAACAAATTTTGTGACCATAATTTAATGTGAAGGACTTATTATGCTTCATACAATGCGAACAAGCTAATCTACCATGTGTCCCCCAACCAGATGACATCCCATAAGTAGGGAAGTTATTTACAGTCCACATTAAAGCTACCATCTTCATAAAATTGTGTTTTCTTGAAATATTATACATCAAATATAATTCCACAACTTATTCAAATCATCAATTAAAGGATCTAAGTAAGCATAAATAGATGCATTTGGATTATATGGTTAAGTCTTGACCTATACATTTTAAAAGGAAAATTGTATGGAGTAACAATCACAGGCCAACAAGAATATGGTGAAAATGAAGCCTGGATGTACATGTTAAATCCATCTAAACATAAATCAAGTTGTACATTGCGGGGATCAAAAGAAAATATGAAATATTTTCAATCAAAGTGCTTCCAAGCTTCACCATCAAATGAGTGGTGTAACACGTTTTTCCTTTTGTTTTTATCATGTCAAGTAGTTTTACCTTATGGTAGCATAATCAGGTTGATCAATGATATCAATAGAGTGACTCATTACAATATGACCCACATGTGTCACTTTTTTAGTTCAAGCATGAAAGTATTGTCTTTTGAAAGATGTTTCGATTATATGTTATTCAATATATATGGTGGGATGAATATACATTTAATCGATTATATATATATTTAAATAATAATATAATATGAATTACTATTTTTTAATTATTAATTGATCATAGTTTGTCGATTATTTAACATGTTATGATTGTGTTACGTTGCATTCGAAGAGATAGATATTAACATATGAAATAAATGTTTTTGAATTTAAAAAATAAACTAATATATATATGTATATATTATATCATATCAAATATAAAAAGATATATATATATATATATATATATGTTTTTTTTTATGTATATTGTTATCCGTTAATACAACTTATTATTGTATATAGTGTATGATAATAACTAGTAATTATACTAACCATGCCTTTGGTTAAACCTTCTGCATAACACATATGTGTTCTCAATTCTAGTGTTTCATTGAGAAGTATGAAATAAGTACATAAAATAGTAAATAATTTATTTTGGTATATTTTTGGGGTATATGCTGGTCACACAGCCCATATATATAAATCATTATAATTTTTTTAATAAATAAATAAATATATATATATCCATCACATCAAAGGAGGGGTTGAGGGACGGGATGGTATTTATGCAAATGCTTTGTCATAATAATAGAAACATTGTTAATTAAAGTACAAATAGCAAACCACATATTCTAATTTCGTAGACTGTGACATTGTCTTCTCTCTACAACATAATTCAACCAATTTAACTTGATACCGACACCTCAAACATTCACCAATATAATCCTGCCGACATTTATAATCAATTCACAATTAGTGCAGAAACCATAATTAACGTTTTTTTTAAGCATTTTAAACACTTTGTCGGAAAAAATAAACACGAACAAGTTAATGCCGGATTGTATTATGAGGTTCAAACACGTCTCTTAGATGGTGTGTCTGTGTCAGACACACGTGTCAGATAGACGTGTCGGACATCGAAACTCGTAGGATATGTATTGGTAAAGTGTCTAATTCAAAAAATATTTGTTGGATTTCTAACCGTTCTAACATTTTTAATACAATTTTAAAAATAAAAAATATATTAATTTTCTTAAAACTCAGACTTATTAGATAAATTTTTATTATGATTATAAAAATAAGAAATAAATCATTTTAAACCAAACATGAGAAACATCTTTTTGCTAACAAAAAATTAAAATATACCTATACACATAAATCTTTATTGTTCATTTATATAATTCACAATTATATAATATATAGATTTGTGTAATCTGTCCTACATTTAAAATTTATGCATATTTATCATTTTAGAAATTATACCCATTTATATGTTCATATCTTATCAGTGTCTTGCTACAAAGCATAAAAAAATAAAAAGCCTATAATCACTTGTTAAATAGAGTTTAAGTAAGAAAAGTGAGGTGATTCTATTTAGACACGTGGCAAGAATGGGATGCAGATTTGTGGAGCTAGTTAAAGTGATTTTACTTATGAATTTATGGGAAAATGTGGAGATATGGGAAAGAAAAAAGGAAAAGTAGTTGATGGATTTTCTATAAAGGTGTGATAATGAAACATCATATTCCATCATTGAATGGAAATTAATGAGTTATGGCGTAACAGGGGCATGTGGTATTGATCTATAGGTTCTTTAGGTAACGGCATTTGTGTCTCTAACAAGAACATTGAAGATTAAATTGACCTCAAAGTGAGGGCTAGCTAGGGTAGATATAGATCATGCACCTTCTAATTGCTTTGTCTCATTGTGTGAGCTGTTACCATATCACAATGCTCAAGACCTTACTCATTTATTTTTAAGCTTAATACTTTATGGCCACAAAGTACACAATTTAAGAGAGCCTAGGGCTCAATGGGGTGGTCCAACATATCAAATATTGCCACTACTCATTCTTTTATTTCATTTTTTATATTGTGTCAAACAATAATCATATGATTAATTTAGAAGCCTCTTAATATATAAGATGATATAGAGAACTTTATAGGTAAAATATTCAGTAAAAAATAATTATGTATGAATGAAATGTGTTCGACTTTATCTAATTCCATCATATGAATAAACATATCTCGATTTATTGAAAAATTATCTAATTAATCGTCAAGTTTAACTTAATTAATTAATCAACATGTCAGATTAATATTATAATTTAATAGTGATATACGTGTCAATTGAGTCCATTACCTCATACTTAACTCTATAAATAAGTTGATCAACCTCAAATCAAGGTACATATTTAATAACATTTTTTATCATCGAGACTCCACGTAGCGAAAACTGATTTAAGTGTTAAAAAATCATATGTAGATATATTTCAATACTCAAGTCAGAAATTGAAAAAAAAAAAAAAACACTAAAAGGATTAGATTCAACCCATAAAAAAATAAATTCAGACATCACAATGTATATGATTACACAAAAAAATTTCTCAAATTAAACATCTTCGTTCATTTGTAACTTTTTTTTTGTTATTGTAGTATCACCAACACAACTAAAAAAACTACAATATTATACTAAAGAAACTGTCACTCATATATGTAAATATAAATAAGATAAGGATGTTAGTTAATTAGTTATTTCAATTCATATTTATTTGCTTACTACTTATAGTTCATAATTCAATTAAGTTTTATTCTTTAATTTCTATGTTTATCTTTTATGTTTTATAATTAAAAATTATATATTTTAGTTGTTGAAAAATTTGAGACTGGGATTTTTTTTAACAGTTAAGGAGATAACTTATGGTTATAAATTATTCATTTGTATACCGACAAGAGAAAAATAGAGAAAAGAAGGACACATATAACTTTCAATAGTTTATTGATGACTTTTAGAAAAGTATTTTGGTTCATTTTTTCCTCTTAAAAGAAATATAAATTAAAACTATTGGGTAAAACATATTCGTGTTTTGTTTTTATTAAAAAAAAAGGTTAGAAACTTGTAGATATTCCCACAAACTATGAAAAACAGTTTATTTTTAAAAAAAAAATTAACAAAACTGATCACAATCTCGTATAAATATTTCCACGTAGGATCATCCTTGGAACATTCGTAGCATATGATTGTTTGAGTAAATTACTTAACTTAATTTTGTTTATTTAATAAAATTCTAGGCATTTTATGATTAAAATTATTTTATATTTTTTTGAAATTTGAGTTGTATTTCTTTTAAAACTTTTGTTTATTGACTTTTTAAAAAAATAATACTATCGTGAACACTTCAATACTTACACGATTTTAATAAATTGTTTTTTACATTAATTAATATTCCTAGTTTGGATTAAAGGCGGCAAAAACATTCGTGAGGTGACACTGCCAAAATCTGTTTAGTTTTAGGATTTTAAATCCTATATAAATAACTTTAATAATGAATATAAATATTTTAGTGTATTGATATATTCTGTTTCTAAGTGTAATAAGAAAATAAATTACAGTGTTAGTGAATTTTTTTTAATTTTGTTTGAATTTCATTAACAATTGAGGTATCTGAATAGTATTTGGTTTTTATTTTTATTTTTTGTTTATAAATTTAAAATCTTTACTGATTTCTTTTAAATTAGTTACATATTAAGATTAGTTTCTCATTTAATAAACGCGCATATTATTAAAGATTAAGTTTGTATTATATTAATAAATAGACTTAAATAAACCTAATAAAATTAAAGTTGTTGTCCTAAGATCATAATTTTTTCATGAAAATATGTCAATACTTATTGTATTGAATCATATATATACCATAAGTGAAATTGACCACTTAAAAAATAATATGAGTGTGAAAATATCAAACACTCTCCGCCATTTTATTTAATTTATTTAAAATAATAATTTATTAAAATAAAACTATGGTTCAAATAAATATTAATTATTCAATAATTATTTATAATTTGATTTTATATGTCTATACTTTTCATTATTCAGACTTATGAAATTGAAATTATTTTCAAAAAAATATTTTTCTAAAGCATATATTTTATCATACAATTTATTTAAATACATTTTATAAAAGGATCAAATTTATTTATATTAACATTTTGTTATATATTTTTTATTTGAATTGTATTTTAAAGTTAATTCTTAAGAAAATGAAAATTCTTAATCTAATCTCAGCATTCAGAAGAATGAGTATGTGTATGAACATTTACTTTTTTATTTGGAGAAGTCCTAAACTACAAGCATAAAGTTTATAACATGAAAGGGTATTTAAGTCATTAAGCACCAGAACCCTTGATGCTTGAATTGGGAATTGGAAGAGAGCTGAATCAAGAAGAAGAAGAAGAAGAAGAGAGTTGAGAGAATATGATCCTTGCAGTGCTCTTTGCCAACGCTGAGGGCAATATCCTCATCGAACGGTGCGTTCAGATCCATCTTGTCTTCCCATTCCCAATTCTTATTTTTGCTCTGCTTCTCAGTTTTACCTCAACTTCTCCAATTCGCTTCAATTTTCTCATGCTGCATCTAAATTTTAGATTTTGCGGATCGAATCATGCTATTTAGATTGGATCTGAAATGGGTTTGGCTTGGATTTTGATGGGGTGGAGTATTAGTTGCCATAGTTGTTTTCTGAAACATGTTGAACAACGAACTTTCATAAGTGCTTGTAAGATTAAGCTTAATTAATTATGTAACCTTGTATTGGAGTCTTGCTTTGCATATTATTTAGCATTTGGACTACATTTTGTTAACTGTAATAACATAACCCCTTTGTTGATACATAATGATTTTCAATTTTGCAGTTTTCATGGAGTACCTGCTGAGGAGCGCCTACATTGGCGTTCTTTCTTAGTCAAACTAGGAGCTGATAATCTTAAGGGTGTCAAAAACGAAGAGCTCCTTGTTGCTTGCCACAAGTCAGTATAGCATACTTATCTCTCATATTATACCTTGAATTTCGTTTCATGTATCTGTGTGTGCTTATATGAGTTGCCTCGTGTAAGAGCAGAAAGATTACAAACTAAATAATTTTAGTTGCTAAAAAGAATGGACCTGGTATTGGGAAAAACAGTATCTTCGGATGGTGTAGTTGGTATCAGGAATATCAAAAAAGAGTTGTATTTGTAGAACAGTACATGTGTTCTACGTGACTAAAACATGCATGCATACTTGGTCAATGATGTTTAGCAGCTTTTGAAAACTTGAATCATCATTTATCACGATGTGAAGTTTGACATGAAACAAGATTATCTTTCACCACCAACTCTTGTGCATTCATATTCTTTTTTGTGGAAAATTGCTTCTTATTCTTTTATGATGCTATAGTACTTATACATTTTCATTGCATCAGGTCAGTTTATATAGTATACACGGTGCTTGGGGATGTCAGCATCTATGTTGTGGGCAAGGACCAGTATGACGAACTTGCCTGTATGTATTCGTGGAATCTATATTTTATATTTGTTGGTTGTAATATAAACTCATGGAAATTAGTCATTCCAGCTATAGGTTCACTTGGCTGAGAAATTTGAAAAATGTGAATAGAGCTACTAGATTTTTTTTTGTCTTGAGTCTTGACGCAAATATACTTAACCGATTACACTACTAGGACTGAGCATCTTTATTTAGGTTGCTACTAGTAAGCTGGATATACGTAGACAAATGTGCTTACAAAGATAAGATATAGTAGATTTTTGCAATCAAAAGTGAGAAAGTGGAGTAAGAGTTCAGTAATAGAAAAAATAATAAGTAGAATAAGAGTTGTGGACAGAATGAATCAGATAATTTAGATGTCATTTTTGAACGCTGGATTTTAATTATATATTTTTCTATAAAACCCTGTAATCTATATTAATTTGTCTAACAGACATCAAGATAAGAAGAGATCGTAGTTTTTTGGGACAAAAAGTAAAGATGAAAAACTTCCCCTTCACTTTCTTATTTTGATAATGCAAATAATAACTATTGCTGATAAACATTATTTTTCTAGAATTGTTGTTGGTAAACTGCCGATAAAGGACAGATCTTGGATCCTACATTTAGTAAATGGTTTTGGTTAGCTTATCAAGAAAATGATTAATGACATGATGACATCTGCCTTTTTAGCGTTATGCTTAATTTCACTGGAGCTGGAAATGTAAATTTTAAGAGCTGTGGAATACTTTGCAATTCACATCTCTGCTTCTATTTACGGTTTTTTTCTGTTCAGTGTCAGAAGTTATCTTTGTGATAACCTCAGCTGTGAAGGATGTATGTGGGAAGCCCCCAAGTGAGCGCCTCTTCCTTGACAAGTATGGAAGAATTTGCCTTTGTTTGGATGAAATTGTATGGAAGGTAAGGAGGCATGCAGAACAGTTTCAGACTTTCATTTGTACAAAATAACCAAAACCAGAGCTTTTAGATTTTGTCAGTTTACTCTATCTGCTTGTCTTTGGAACTCATCTATTAAGGAATTCCATGTGATATATGTAATCATAGGAATTGCTCATCTATTTATTATCTGTATGATGGAGTCATCTGTTTTCTGTTAGGCCCATTAGTTAGATATTATCTTCTACAGTGCATGTTATGGATGCCCTGATAATACTGTCTTATTAAAGTATAAGAATTTATTTGAATTTTGTTGGAGATCCCATGTCGACTAGATATTAGAGCATTTCATAGTATATAAGTGGTGCAAATCTCACTTTATAAGCCCGTTTTATGAGGTTGAGTTAAGCTTAAAATCCACTTCTTAATAAACTTGATCAGGGAAAAACTGACCACAGTAGGCACTTGGATCCTTTGTCCCTAAACACTAACCCAAATGTATCTAACTGTCTTGTTGAATTATTTCAAAGAGCAATTTTTTACTTAATGCTTTTCTTGACAATTTTCTGTGTGTATGTTTTGAAGGGATATTTGGAAAATACAGAAAAAGATAGAATCAAAAGACTGATAAGGTTAAAGCCTCCTACAGAGTTTTGAATGAGAAGTCCAGAGGCAGTCATACTTCAATGACTGGTCTTAGTCCTGTGTTCAGTGTAGCATCTTCTAAGTGGATATGGGCAAGCAACCAAATACTGTGTTGGATATCTGCACTTTGCAAGGACTATTTTAAAATTCTTGTGTCACAATTTTTAGCACTTGTATTTTATAGCATTCCCAAATTCTGCCTTCTATAATTTGCTTATTTTGCCCCTCATTTATCCTTGCAATATTGTTTACTGTGTGGCACATGATTCCATTTTATGGAATGAGGGATTTTCATGTTGGCTAAAGTACTTGCATTTCATTATAACATAAACAACTCCTTTATCCATCACTCCATAAATCAATCATTATCTACAAGATGTTGGTGATCCTCCTGTGTATACCATGCATTCATTGAAATGACATTGTTAATGACTATGTTAAAATAAAACTTATCGTAAATAATAAATTATACATATATTATATAATAACTTATCGGACATGCATGATTTTGCAGTAATGTGGGGTTTGTGTCTCCATCTTGTGGATTACGATGTGATGACGTGGTAGTATAATCAGTTGATCTTCCTTTGTATAATGAACTATATATGGGTGAACTACAATTTTGAATCATGCATCCTTTTCGATTGCACAATACAAAACATGTTATTTATTTATAATACACTTTGGATTGCACCTATATATGGGTGAACTACAATTTTGAATCATGCATCCTTTTCGATTGCACAATACAAAACATGTTATTTATTTATAATACACTTTGGATTGCACGATTCAGAAGTTACTTTCAAATATGAAAATAAGTTATGAATTGCATTATTCAAAGTGTATTTTAAAGACATTTAGATTGTAAAATTTGAAAAATTTCCAAAACTTCCAATCCGAAGACAACAATACAAAAATGAAATCAATCGATCTTCGTGCATGGGTGTGGTTACTACGAAGGGGGGTGCGAATAAAGAAGATGAAAAGGGAATGCTACTACAAAAAGAGTTTTCTTTTTCATTAAGGGTAGAACGATATTTTCAAGAGGCCATGGGGTGCATGAAGAATTTGCCAACCTCTCATCCAATTGTAGTAAAAGATGGGACATATTTTCAAGGGACACATCTCATTCAAAGGAGAGACTAAATACAAAGATTAAAATTTTTAAATTGAAAAGAAAGATTCTAACTTTACTGAAATTCTTAAGTTTTAATGAATTATCAGTTTTAATATTTTATCCTCTAATAAATTATACTTTGCTTGTTTTGAAACAAATAGTAAAATTGTTTACATAAATAACATATTATTGTTATTTTGTGTGAAAAAAATAAAATTATAGTTATTTGAAGACGAAAATAGCGATAAATACGCATGTATCAAATTTTATGCAGGTATTCATATTTGAAATGACACGTTTTAAAATGTTAATTACATCAATACTAACATATCAAGTTATTAATAAAATATATATTTAAAGAAAGAATAAATTATATTATAAATATTTTTCTTAAAAATAACAATGTTAGTTATAGGTTTATAGGACAGTAATAAGTTTTATCAATTATAATTATAGGGACATATAATGATTATTTATATATCTTAAAACACAAATAATCAATATTTAGAGATGAAAAATTTGGTTTAGGGAAAAAATATTAATTAGTATTCAATTTTTAAATTCATAAATTAATGCAAAAAGAAAGATTGATAAAAAATATTTAGTTGATTTTCTCGTTGTTCTCCATTTGGACATCCCATGCACACATTGATGGAGAAAGAACAAAGGTTACCTTTTCTGTTTGTCCTGGTCTTTCTTGAAAAATAACTAAAAAAATCTTATTTTTAAAAAAAAATGATTCAGGTATTTTTTAAAAGAAAAAAAACAATTACTGTATACCATTTTTGTTATTTAAAAAAAATGATTTCTTAAATAACCAATAAAAGGAATGTGTAACTTTTAGTTTCTGCGCAATGTAATAATCACAATATATATAATAATTAAAGATAATTTGTTTAAACAAAATCCAAAATGTTAGTACTAAAAATAAAGTAACCAAAATAATATCAATATGTCAAAAGAAAAAGGAAAAAGTTAACCAAAATAAAGGAAGAACTACTAAAAAGTGGATTAAACCAACTAAAGACGAGTTTCAAAACAATAATAGCAATTCAACAATTATATTTATTAAAAAGTAAGATTACTTTAGTAAAATTACTTCAAAAATAATATATTTATTATTTTTTAATACATGTAACAAAACTTTTGACTATATTTTTTTTAAAATGGAAAAACTAGTGGCACGAGACTAAAATAATTATTAATAAAATTGTTTATAAAAAAATGATAAAAAAGGTAAGAAGAAGAGATATTTCTTATGTGTATGATTACATTACTTCATGTATAGGAAATATATTGGGAGTTTCTGTCGTAGCGTCAAAAATCGTTCTTTGCCCAGTGTTTTCGTAAAAATATCTGAGAGCTGATACTGTGTCGGTACATATGAAGGACGGATTATTCCAACTTGTAATTTTTCTAGTGGCAGTCTATCTCAATGTGTTTTGTTTTGTGCGTTCATGAAATATTATGTTTGCTACTATATATAATGTCGCTTGATTGTCACAAAAAGTTGAGCTGGCAAGTTACATGGCACATTTAAATCCTGCCACACATATCGTAACTCTCCAAACCATCGCACGCTATTCTGCTTCCGCTGACGATCTTGATATGTTTGTCTGTTTTTTTGACTTCCATGAGATAATAGAAGAACCAAGAAAAATGCAATACCTAGATACTGATCTCCAGGTTGTTTGACAACCTCCCGTATGAGTCGCAATAAGCTGTCAATGTCAAATTGTTTTCGGATGGCAATAACAATCCTTGTCCTGGTGATCATGTACTTTAGAACTTGAATTGCGGCATCCCAATGAGGTTTCCGTGGATCTGTATGTATTAACCATGAGGTATATCAGTTGTTCCACGAGTCGCTTGTATTTGACTGGATCCTTTAATAACTCTCCATGTGTGAGTTTTATGTATTGTTCCATTGGAAATTTGTCTGGACAAGCACATGTGAGTTTCATATCCTGCAAATATCAACATATTTTCTTTGGGAGACGTAAATACCAGCTTTGGAACGGGAAAATTCAATCCCTAGAAAATATTTTAGGTGTCTAAGATCTTTAATGCGAAATTGTTGTAATAGACAATCTTTAACACGCTGAATTTCTGTCAAATCATTTCCTGTGAAAAGAATATCATCCACATCAATCAAAAGGGTAGTAAATGATGAGTTATTTTGTCTTGTGAATAGAGAGTAATTTGTCACTGTGTATGTTGAGTTTTGGCTGAGATTTGAGCCCCGGATTCGTCCCACAGGATTGACAATAAATTTTTTATTCATCACTGTCAGGGCTGAAAGGAAGGTTCGTTTGTGTGTGAAACTGTTTGATTTTTTTCGTGGGTGAATACTCATCCGTTTGACCTTAAATTTGTCGCATTTTGTCCCAAATTTAGTGTAGATTCTTAGGTGGATTTTCAGGAAAAAAAACTATTTCGGGAGAATTTTTAAGAAATTTTGTGCAAACCAAGGCTATCCTCTACCAAAACTTGTGAAATTTCGCCCTACTTCCTGCAATTTTATTATGGGTTCGTATTTCGCTGAAAAAAATTCAAACAAGTACTTTCATATGTTGTTTGCACCCAGGTAAGGAGTCACGTCCACAAACAAATCACAAAAAGAAGATACGGGGAAGGAAATCCAGGACGTTTTGTTTTCGGAAAACCAGTTTTCTTCACTCCCGGTCTGAGACTTACCACGCCTTACTCCTTGGGTATTTTGGTCTGAAATTTTTACCAGACGTTTGTCACTGTGTCTGTTGAGTTTTGGCTGAGATTTGAGCCCCGAATTCATCCCACAGGATTGACAATAAATTTTTTATTCATCACTGTCAGAGCTGAAAGGAAGATTCGTTTGTGTGCGAAACTGTTTGATTTTTTTTCGTGGGTGAATACTCATCCGTTTGACCTGAAATTTGTCGCGTTTTGTCCAAAATTCAGTGGAGATTCTTAGGTGGATTTTCAGGAAAAAACTATTTCGGGAGAATTTTTAAGAAATTTTGTGCAAACCAATGCTATCATCTACCAAAACTTGTGAAATTTCGCCCTAATTCCTGAAATTTTATTCTGGGTTCGTATTGCGCTGAAAAAAATCACACAAGTACTTTCATAAGTTGTTTGCACCCAGGTAAGGAGTCACGTCCAGAAACAAATCACAAAAAGAAGATACGGGGAAGGAAAGCCAGGACGTTTTGTTTTGGAAAACCAGTTTTCTTCACTCCCGGTCTGGGACTTACCACGCCTTACTTCTTGGGTATTTTGGTCTGAAATTTTTACCAGACGTTTGTCACTGTGTCTGTTGAGTTTTGGCTGAGATTTGAGCCCCAAATTCGTCCCACAGGATTGGCAATAAATTTTTTATTCATCACTGCCAGGGCTGAAAGAAAGGTTCGTTTGTGTGCGAAACTGTTTGATTTTTTTCGTGTGTGAATACTCATCCGTTTGACCTGAAATTTGTCGCGTTTTGTCCCAAATTCAGTGGAAATTCTTAGGTGGATTTTCAGGAAAAAACTATTTCAGGAGAATTTTTAAGAAATTTTGTGCAAACCAAGGTTATCCTCTACCAAAACTTGTGAAATTTCGCCCTACTTCCTGCAATTTTATTCTGGGTTCGTATTGCGGTGAAAAAATTCACACAAGTACTTTCATATGTTGTTTCCACCCAGGTAAGGAGTCACGTCCACAAACAAATCACAAAAGGAAGATACGGGGAAGGAAAGCCAGGACGTTTTGTTTTCGGAAAACCAGTTTTCTTCACTCTTGGTCTAGGACTTACCACGCCTTACTCCTTGGATATTTTGGTTTGAAATTTTTACCAGACGTTTGTCACTGTGTCTGTTGAGTTTTGACTGAGATTTGAGCCCCGAATTCGTCCCACGGGATTGGCAAAAATATTTTTATTCATCACTGCCAGGGCTGAAAGGAAGGTTCGTTTGTGTGCGAAACTGTTTGATTTTTTTCGTGGGTGAATACTCATCCGTTTGACCTGAAATTTGTCGCGTTTTGTCCCAAATTCA
>Ga0123342_1004315_pt1 | contig 21760 bp, 14 predicted proteins | sample Turbeawhitnodule_FD_89960 | JGI IMG/M metagenome (GOLD analysis project Ga0123342, IMG submission 89960) | Root nodule microbial communities of legume samples collected from Mexico - Turtle bean Mexico white nodule | ecosystem: Host-associated > Plants > Roots > Nodule | place: Mexico: Nepantla...
AATTGGATTTACCTATTGAATATGGAGTACATGATACTTTTAATGTAATTGATTTATCTCCATTTGTAGGTACCAATGAAGACGAGGACGATTTGGATTTGAGGACAAATCCTTTCCAAGGGGGAGAGGATGATGGAAGAGGACCAAGTACCACCTTCCATGAAAGGAAACCACAAGAGCGTCTAGGACAAAAGCGTCTAGGACCAACCTTACATGAAGCGCAACCACAAGAGCGTCTAGGACAAGAGCGTCTAGGACCAACCACAAGGTCCATGACTAAGAGATTGAATGAAGATTGGGAAAAGGCTACGGATGGAAGGGAAACATATCTATACATGTTCCAAGAAGCCCATCAAGCGTAGCGTAGCTTTATTTGTGGTGCAAATAGCATAGAATTGTGAACCTTGTTTAATTTTCAAATTAGGATTAAGTTAGGATTACCTAGATTAGTTTACGGTTTCTAGAACCTACCACACTAATCTAGGCCGGCCATGTCAAGGCTAGGTATCCCATGTGCTCCCATGTGCCATGTGCTCCATGTGCTTCCATGTGCTCACATTTGTATGTAATTTAGCTTACATTTGCTTTTCATTTGCTTTAACATTTACGGTCCTCCTTAGGCTATTTAAGGAGGAGCCTACCTCATGTAAATCCAAGATTATTTTGAGTATAGATATGCTGCCAAATTTGTGCCATACATACTCCTTGCCTAAATCTAGAGATTTAGGGCATCTTCAACTCTTTCACCAACCAAAGGGAGCTGGCCGAACCTCTCCTATTTCCCTACCTATCATGCAAACTCCTCCTAGGAGGGCCTTGATCCACCTACAACTCATTAAGCTTCCGCAAACCACCCAAAAACCGCAAAAGAGAAGAGCTCAATGCCATCACGAGTGATAGACTCTCGGAGAAGAATATAACTACACCGATGGACTACTATGGGATGCAATAGTGGATTTGTGGTGGCTTGAGATGATGACATAGCTCGGTGATATGGTGATAACCTACATGGTGAGTGACTAAAGCTAAGACGTTGTACAACATGTTCCCCACCAAGGATACAATGAACCGAAGCGATGCATAGCAAAGATGACCGATCAAATGGGAGTTGGCCACTCAAGGAAGTGAATGTAGAGGAAGAAGGGTGGAAGAATGTGGAAGACTTTAGTGACCATCAACAAAAACAGTAGACCTTGGTGGCACACTGGAATAGGGGATTTCTCCTAGCTCTATAGCCAGATAACCATGAATAGATGTGGAAATTACATGTCATACACGACCATGTCTAATGATACACTACAAGAAAATCATTAATAAATAGTAACCAATTTTAGACACCAAAATTAATTAGTCACTATATTGACTAAATTAGATACTATTTTAGAAACTAAAAAGATTATTGGTATCTAAAGTACTTTCTATTTTTAATAAATGGTTTCTCAATTGGTATCTAATTAGATACCAAATTTAGAATCGTAGGTAATTAGTAGCTAAAACCTTGCTAGCTAATTAGACACCAATTGAGAAACTAGTTTATAAATTTTATTAATAATAAAAAGTACTTAAAATACCAATAAGTTTTTTAGTCTCTAAAATAGTATCTAATTTAGTCAATATAGTGACTAATTATTTTTTGTCTCTAAAATTAGTTTTTGTTTAATCATTTTCTTGTAGGAGAGATTTAACTTACTCAAGTATTGATTGGACCTCATTGCAATGATGAGGATATGAATTTTAGCATAATGAAATTCATCATCACTCAATCAATAATCTTTACACAAATCAGTAGGGTGTCTAGATTGTTGAACAAGGTGCTTTGATGTCTCCAAATCCAAGAGGAATGTTTGAAGACTGTGCTGCTAGTTTTCTGTGTGTGTCTAGTAGTCTGTGAATTGTTTATCCACTCTTTAAGATGATTCAAGGTTAATTGAATCTTAATCTTTTTGAAAAAGATGAATTTTCTAAAGAGTGTGAAATTTCAACCTGTTGAAATGTCGATTCAACCGATTGTTTGACACTTTGCGAGTTTTAAAATGAGTTTGAAAAGCTTCGCTTTGCTTTGACTTTGCTGACAAACTAGTTCAACCGGTTGTTTCGAGAATTCAACTGGTTGTTTTTCTGGAAACCTTAACAGAATTTTGTTAAAACGTTCCAATCTATTTTAAATTATTCCAACAGTTTTCAGTTTTTGATTTAACTATTTTAACCACTTGATTGGAGTATAAAAAGGTTGTTTTAATATTAAGATTATTATAATATTATTAATTTTATTAATATATTTATATAAACAAATTAATAGGTGAATTTATCTATGGGTATAAAATTTGTTGATAAATTTATCTATGAAATTGTATTTGTAGATAAATTTACCAATAGACATTAAATTTGTAGTTAGTTTTATATACAAACACAAAATAGTGTAAGCACTTATGGATTTGATTCTAATGATAATATTAAAATTATTATTAATATTATTATAAATTTATATTTGTAGATAAATTTACAACTAAATTTGTAGGTAAATTTATCTAAAAAATAAAATAGTGTAAGTAAATTTACCTAAGATTTGAGTCTAATGATAATATTAAAATTATTAATAATAATATTACTACTAATATTAATATTAGTATTATCATATTATTATTAATAATATTAGTATTATTATATTTTTATTAATGTTATTATTAGCATTTATATTAATATTATTGTTAATATTATTAATATTTAATTACATTATTCGTCCCTACATTTAGGGTCAATATTAAATTTAGTATTGTGATTTTTTTAAAAAAATCAATTTAATCCCTATGATTTTTAAAAAGTACCCAAATTAATGTTTGCATCGACTGATTCGTGTAATCTACAGTGCATATTTGATGTTTGTAAACATGTGTGTCTGCCTTGTATTACCAAAGGGTTTTGTCTGATATGATTTTCTAATAAGTTCATCAACACTTGGAACGTTTAATGTAATTCTTTACGAGCTTCGTCTGATATGTTCTTTGTCTAACAAAAGTTTTGTTTGATGTGTGTTTTTTCATCTAATTGTTCTTATATGCACAACTTCTTTTATTTCCAAAGTTCTATTTCAATATCTTAGCCAGTTAGAATATTTATGTACCATACACACAAGAGTTGGATCGTCTGATGATGTGAACATGTGTTTTTACTTTTCCGTTGTTATATTGTATTGTTTCTTGAGTCTTGCTTTTTGTTTCTTATTGTTTTTCGTCTAGTGAATCTTGTTCATTTGCTCTATTACTTTTGTTTTAACTTTACTGCACATGAGTGATTTTTGTCATATCACAACACACCTTATAGTCTTTATTATCATCAAAACATATAGACACTTGTATTATATGAAATCATTTGTTGAATCACTACTCCAAAAAAAGGCCTTACACAACGAAATTTTTAGCAATTAGACAGCGATTTAGCAACCGCAATCTATCAACACGTACTCTATACTGTTGGGGTATAGACAGCGGTTCTAAAATCGTCGTTTATAAGTCACATCTAGACAGTGGTTCTTTTCATAACCGCAGTGTATTACGAAAATAAAATATGGGTATACAGAGTGTCATGAAGGGTATAAACGGCAGTTATGGTCATAACTGCCGTTTATACCTTTCCCTGGAACTGCTCAAAAGGTGTACATGGTCGAGGTATAAACGACAATTATGGTCATAATCACCATTTATTATGGTCATTTTTTTTAGTTCATTCTGTTTTATGCATTTTCCCTTATTAATTAACTTGTTCATTTAAAAACCAAGTAAGCCAGTTAATGGAGTTGGTGGACTGCCAGTCTCTTGATGTCCATTAAAGGATTTTTTTCAACCTTCGATAAGGATAAACATCTATGTCATTTCCCGGTTGTCTTGGACCGAATTTAATCATAAACAACATCATGTATTTTCTCTTCATGCATAATTCAGGAGGTAAGTCATAAATAATTAGTAAAACATTGCCATGAATTGAGATTCCTACTCATATTACCAAACATATATTCATTCCATCTATAGCTAAACCAAGTCGGATATTTCTTAACTCTTTACCAAACTCTGGAAACTCGTCATCAAATTTCTTTTGTTGAATAGAATCAACTCGATGGCGGTACATGTCATACATTTCCTCTCATATGAATGTCATATAAGTTTCTTAACATCATTTGGATATGCAAACATACGCTTCATCCTTGAAATGATGGGAAGACACCACACAAACTTCATTGGGGTTCATGCTTTTCCATCTCTTCAATAGTATCATCGTCTTTTTTGTTTCAACTTATAACGTGATAACCCACTCCTCGGACAATTTTTCAACAATACAAAACATTTCTATATAATATACAATCATTAGGACATGCATGTATCTTTTTATACTCCATACCCATCAGACAAAAAATCTTTTTGGCCACATAACTACAATTAGGGTTTAGAGTTTTATCAATTAGCCTTTGGAAGCATCTCCTTCAACAACTGAAACAATTCCGTGAAGCTTTTATCATGCCATCCATTCATTGCCTTCAAATTCATCAATCTTAGCATTACCGACAACAGTGTGAAGTTAGTTGATTCAGGACACAATGAAGTCTCTCCATCGCTTGACATACTTCCATATACATGTAATTCTGCAAAATACTCAGCTCCAACATCATGAATCATGTCCTCCAATCGATCATCATGTATTGCATGATCCATGGTGAACTGAACATATTCTTGGTAAATTTAATAATTCACCATGCCATGATCAGGTTGTATAAGATCGTAGAAATCCATCACACAGAATGTGCTCTCTGATTTTTTTAACATTCAATCTTCTCCCGTTCAAACAATTAATGCACAAACACCTAAACTTTACACCATCATGACCACTACTGTTGGTGTTACATTGGACAAATTGTATAAATTCTTCTACTCTTCTTTCGTACTCATCACTTATCCGAACTAAGTTAATCTAATCTAGATCCATTATGTTTTGTAATGGTCATTAAGGTGTTCACTTATGCATGTGAAATCTTACATTTTATTATAGGTATAAACATATCTCATTCGAGAAGATACACCTTTTTTTTATAATTTAATAGTACATAACTTTAATCAACATTGCTTATATTTAATGAAATTTTGGCAACATTTCGCATTGGTCTTTAGGTGGCACGAAATGAAAATGGTGACACAAAATCTCCATAATCAAATATGCACCCCAAAACAACAACACATAATGCTATGCACCAAAATTACATAAAATATATGACATGTCAATTATAAGTTACATACTACTTAACTAATAAAAAGTTATTGTTCTTCTCAAACTGTCCACCTAGACAATTCAAAACTCAATACAATTACTTTCGCTACAACCTCCTAAACTTTTTAAAAAATGTTTAAAAACATATTACAATTGGAGGAGTAGTAGACTAAATCTCAAACGGGAAACTAAGGGTCAATCATACGGAAAACAAATACCAACATTAATCAAAGAATTATAAATATACGTGCAATATAAAATTAACAAATTTAATCCTACATACAATTCAATAAAGAATATGAATTATAAATCATTAAATTATTTATTAAATAATATTACCCTAATTAAAATGTAACTAATTAATAATTCTATTATAACTATTAACACAATATAAATTAACAAATTATAAATTAATAATAAATACAATTAACATAATATAAATTAATAATAATTACGCAAATAATTATAATTACTAAAATATACAAATTATAATAAATACTAAAATATAAAAAAATACTAAAATATATAAATTATCATAAATACTAAAAAAATATTAGAAAAAATTAAAACAACACCAACCTTAAGTGGCAGTGGTGATGGAAACGATGGCAACAATGGAGGGCAGTGGTGCAACAACAAAACAAAATAAAAATACGAACGCAGTGGTGGCAGCGGCGGCACAAACAGTGGTGACGGAAAAACACAAACAAGAACCTAAAGCAATGAACCAATGGAAGGATGAGCAATGATGGTGGAGAGAGAATAAGAAATGAGGGTGAAGGAAGAACTTACAAAGGCAATGAGTTGAAGAGAGTTGAAACGAAATGAAGAGAGTAATGAGCACGAAGAAAAAGAAACGAAAATGCAGAGAACGAAAGTGTAAGTGGTGCAGGCTTCGAATTAAGGTAATAACAGAGGTATAGACGGCGGTTCCTAGGTAAAATCGTCATCTATACCCAAATGCATTGCAATATATAACAGTTTTCGTAAAATCATTGTATATTTTACACTGATTGATGTGAGTTGATTTTAGGATTGTTCATTTAGGTGACACTTTAGATTTATGATTGAGATTGTTAGACAATTAATAGTGAAAACCTAAGGAAAATCCCCACTGGACATGTGAATGCTCATTTCGCAAAGGCAAAAGGAAAAAGACAATTATAATGTGAAGATGATGCCAAGATATGGTGCGGAATTAAGCATGGATAGCAATTATAAAGACAATGGCCGAATGAACAAAAGGAAACCAAAAGAAGAACATATTTATGAATTGAATGGAATGACAATGGAAGGAAAAAATGAAGGAAAAGGAAACTTATGAGAAATGGAGTTTGAGATGATGAGCACGCCACTTGGATGACGAAATGACTCCAAGATAAGTGTTGGAAGGCGCCACTTGAGAGCTCTCAAATTCTCACAAGATAAGACTAAAAGACTAAGAGGACAAGTCTCACTAGCATCTCACACAAAATGTGCAGAGTAACTTTTCTCTATTTCATTCAACTTGTAAAATACACTAGGTAGACCTTCTATTTATAGGTGAAGGAGCCTTGGAGAACAAGCTAAAGGGGTAGGATGGGAAAAGGGAAAAAATGGGCAGTCTTAGGATTTGACTAAGTTAATCTCGCCTCCTAGGCTTGTGCTTCTAGAAACTAGGTCAAAATGTCTTCAAATGGGCTAGGAACAAGCTAAATTTCTACCCACACCCCCTATTATGCTAAAGGTAGCTTATTCTAGCCTATATTTGTTATTTGGACGCCCAAAGTGAGTCCAATTATTTACAACATATTCTAAACATTAAGAAGACTAGCAGGAAGAACTTTAGGTGCTCTGGTCCTTGTCCAATTCTCCCTCTGGTGAGGTCTCTACTTTGAGATGACTTCTCTTTGTGTACTTTAGCATCCTTGGTCATCTCCTTGTGGGCTTGGTTTGCATCACTGATAGACGACGATTCTACCCAACAACCATCGTTCATTTTCCCAATAATTAAAATATACAACGATTTTACGTGAAACTGCCATGTATACTTTTATTTTAATTTCAAAAATGTCACCGCACTTTGATAGATAACATTTGACAATGAAACGGTTGTATATTATCGTAAATTAAATGTCGTAAAAGGACTTTTCTACACTAGTTGATATTGGCTCGTCCTCTGACTTAACAACAAAAAGTAGGTAGTTTTGGTTGGTGTAATGAACTATTGTTTGGACAACTATAAAAAAGACATAACATATAACCTAAACTATTTTTTTTATAAAGATGGAAACATTCCTCAAATACTCTAATTTATTTATTTTATTATTTAGTAATAAAAAAAAATTACATTGATTTTTAGATCAGTGCATACCCGCAAGTAACTTGTATTACACAATGATCAACATTATGTCATGGCTACTAACCCTTCTTCTAATTATATTATAAAAGAAAGCCGCACGCATCGAAAGGGAAACCAAGTTTAAATCGTTCCCAAATCAAAGACTAAGATGTGAGTGACAGTGAATCTTTAGTGCAACTTTGTCTTATTTAAAAGGAAGTTTCCATTGCTATATATGAGTGATATGGTTAGCAATTTGATTACATGGTGTTCCAAATTGTTATACTTATGGAATTATAAAAATATACATCACATGCGCGTATTAAAGTATAAGATGAATATCTTGGGAGCTTATAATTAATTTAAGAAGCTATATTTATTTATTTATAATGTTATTGTTTTCGTAGCTAGTTGAAGATAGTGTCCTTTGTTTTGTAAGATTCTATGAAATCACGTGGATCCTACTGTAGTTGCAAGGGCAAGTAGCTCATCTCCAGCTATCCATGCATAGCCTTACTGAATTTTGAAAGGATGTGATTCTATTTTTGCAAGTTGGCCAAACTTTTAGGTATTAAGATGACCCACCAGATGGAGATTCTTAATTTTCTCCCACCATTAACTAATGAATCACCTCTCTCCATGTTTACCATACAAAACTTCCATCTGTATCTTTTATAAAAAATCACATTTTATTTTGTATTAAATTTATTATATCTTAATAGTTTGCTCATAAAAAAAAAGTATTATACGTTGCTTTCATCCAAAATATGATAAATGGGTTATTATAATATAGAATTAAAATTTAGTTAATTTGTTTTAATAGATACTCAACTTCCAACTTTGTTATTCCTAATATATTTATCAGTTGTAAATTACAACATAATTTAAACTAGGAAAGTAGACTTAATTTGATACAATGATTCGAATAATCTGTAAAATAGGTCATCGAAAGATTGAAAAAATATAAGTCAATAATAATCCAACTCATTTAACCAACGATCCAAATCAACTGAGCTCAGAATGCGTAGACTATTGAATTAATATGTTTCTAAAAATAGCAATTATAATTTAAAAACATATATATAGGCTGTTGAATTAATATGTTTCTAAAACTAGCAATTATAATTTAAAAATATTGTAACCAAGGAAGCATTAACCACTACACCAAACAAGTTCTTTGACCATATTATCATTTTTATTATACTTATTATTATTAATATAATTTATATATATTATTATTAATAATATATATTAATAATAATAATAATAAAATAAATTATATCCATATTAATAATATTATTCATATTAATAATATTATTCATATTATTAATATTTATTAATATTATATTAATATTATTAATATTATTAATATTATTAATATTATTAATATTATTAATATTATTAATATTATTAATATTATTAATATTATTAATATTTATTAATATTATATTCATATTATTAATATTATTAATTTTATTAATATTATTCATATTATTCATATTATTAATATTATTATTATTTTCTCACTTTAAGGTTGTTTTGTTCCAACCATAAAGGAGAGATATGTATATGGGTGGGGGATACCCCTGAAGTATTCCCTTTAATTTATTTATTCATTGCTGATAAAAAAAATTAATATTATTATTAATTGTACTGACCAATCCTCGTGCGTTGACTAAACCACTGAACATGTTGATGCCACATAAGCAGGTCCCACAAGCAGCGCAGACCAGTACCTCGCGAAGCACGTGCACCAAGAAGCCAAGAATGGTTAAACATCGGTCATCAGGATGTACTGACTTGCCACTAGACAGTGTGGAGAGGTCGGACATCGGAAACCCAAACAGTAGAGATAGGCCACGAGAAGTGGATCCCGGATCGCGCACCAGTTATCAGTAAGGGAGAAGCCTAGATCACGAGTGCCCATGCGTGTAGAGTGGACGACGCGTTCAGGCGTGACACAAAGTATAGAGCCGCTGAAAGGATTTGACCTGCAAGGGTCACGTTCAAGGGCGACCTGCATGCATGGCACGTGAAGAACTAGGGCACTCCCAGAGGCGGGTGATCCCAGAGATTAGGTGCACGAGGAGGCATCCAGGTGGTCATCCCGTCAGAGGTTGCACTGCAAACGGCCGCTAGGGAGCCCTTTGTCTTTGTGTTTCAGGTGTTCATCGCAGGAAAGGCACACACGAACGCAAGGACTCTGGACGTAAGAGTGACATAGGCGTACGAAGGCGTTTCGAGTCAACCGGCAGGAACATTTGGCGCCCACCGTGGGGCACGATACAAAACATTGTCCCACCAGCAAGAACCAGGAAAACTCAAGAGATGAGAAGTACGAGGCAAGGACCTGCTGCATCAAACGAGGGTGAGGGCCTCACCCTACAGCAGGTTAGGAGATTATGCGAGCCCTTCAGGAAGAGGTGGTCGTGTCAAGAGCAAACCAAGAATGCATCCAAGCTGACTTGGTAGTGTCGCGAGCCACGAGCAAAGAACTGCGTCGTTCAAACGAGAAACTGCGTAGAGACCTGCAAACACACGCGGCGGAACGTGAGGGTGCAGATCAAGAGCCTGGGACTCTACCCAGAGAGTTCCCAACACCGTTCTCGCCAGAGATCGTGGACGCAGTGATACCAACCACGCTCGTAGGGCCCAAGGTGACCTTCACCGGGGTGGAAGACCCGAAGGCCCACCTTACGACTTTCCATACACAGATGATACTGGTTGGTGGCTACCGATGCACTGAGATGCAAGTTGTTCATGAGCACTTTGGCAAGAACGATGATGGACTGGTTCATCAGCCTCCCTGATGGCCATGTAACGTCGTTCCCGCAACTCACAAAACTGTTTAGGACCCAATACATCGTGAATTGAGCCCCCCCCCCCCTCGGTATCCTATGACCTCTTTGATGTAAAACAGTATCAAGGAGAGACTTTGAAGGAGTTCCTCCACCGCTTTGGAGCGCAAGTGGTGAGGTTGAACCTCATAGAAGAAAAGATAATGGTGCACGCGTTTAGGAAGGGCATCGTGCCGGGACCCTTCAGCGAGTCACTAATTTGAAACCACCTCAAGACCTTCGCCGAGATAAGGTGTCGGGCGGTGGCCCATATAGCAGCGGAGGAAGAAGCTAGTGAAAAGCGCACATGTGTGGTCTCCACGCGGCCGCGAGCGACAGGTCGTCCTCAAACCCTAAGGGTCCACGAGGCAACGACAGAGATGAAGGCCCCCATGAAGCAGCAGCCCTATCAAAGGCCTAATAGGAGGGGGCGCGGGAGAGATAACGTGCCGCCAAGGCACGACTTCATAGTGGAATTGAAAGACCTCATCGTTATCCCAAACATAGCGGAGAGGCTGAAGGTGTCTCCCAAGATCGACAAGAGGCTCGGGCCCAACAAGAACGCCTGGTGTGAGTTCCACCGAGCATACGACCACCCCATACGCAATTGCTTAGCGTTGGGACACCATCTAGACGAGCTGGTGAAGAACGGTCTCCTAAGAGATTATCTGCAAGAGAAACAGGGGATCGAGGACGTGGCAGCAACAGGGGGTGGTCCAGGCCATGAAGTCCCCGTGCACGGTGAGGTCCACACCATTGCAGGAGGATCCTCAGGTGGAGGTTGTACCGCCTCTCAGCGAAGGAGATATGCACGAACAATGATGTCGATGGAAGCACAGAGGACCAACGACGCCTTCGATGTTGACCTGGTTTTTACCAAGGCCGACCTAGAGGATGTCATACCCCATGACAATGATTCGATAGTAATCTCAGCGATAACCGCGGGAAGGAAGGTGCACCGTGTGCTAGTAGATCAGGGAAGCTCGGTAAACGTAATGTTTTGGACGACTTTCAACAAACTGCAACTATCCCCCGACATGCTAAGGCCCTATGGCGGCTGTCTCTACGGTTTCGCAGGAGACCAGGTGGAGGTGCGGGGATACTTGGACTTGAGGACCACCTTCACAGATGGCACCGCGTCACGAACGGAGAGCATCAGGTACCTTGTCGTCAACGCCTTCTCTGCTTATAATATGTTGTTGGGTAGACCAACGCTGAATAGGTTGGGAGCGGTAGCATCGACAAGGCACATGAAGATGAAGCTACCGAACCTGACAGGAAAGGTGATTACTATTAAATCAAATCAAAAGAAGGCCAAGCGATGCTACGAGAACAACCTCAAAACACGGTGAGGGGTATCTGTGGTTCCCATGCCCAAGGTCAGTTGCTTCAAACCCGACGGGACCATAGCAAAAATCGCCCGCAGGACCAAATCTAATCTGTTTGGAAACTCTGGGGAAAGATTGATTGGAGAGGGAGTCTCCAACCTAAGCAACATCCCCGGCCAAACGGCGTAAAACCCGATTGAGAAGACCGTAGAGTCTAGAACCGGGGTAACCAGTGATGATCGACTAGGTGATCGGTTCGGCCCTCGAACAGAGACAGTGTCAGTTTCAAGGTCTTACACACAAGGGAAGCAAAGTATGCTAAAAAGCCTGGAGAGAAACACCAGGTACCAAATACAGCCCTGTTAGTTTCACACCCAGTCTCTCCCGTGTGGACAAATTCCCTCAGGAGAACAAAGATCTTTGGGACGAAGCACGCAGGCTTAAGGCGCTGAAGCAGGGCTCGGTTCCTTGCATATGGAATGCAGCTGACTTCAAGTCTTACTTCAGTTAAGCAAGAATATTGTACCTAGTATTAGAGGACACTCTTTTTCCCTTACCAGGGTTTTTTAATGAGGTCCCCAGATAATTATGATTGAAATATTTTCTCAAGTTATGTACAATTCAGTTAAGAACTTCTTTTCCTAGCATTATAGGTCTTGTGAGCGGAGAGGTAAGTTCGTGAGAGAACACCTCCCCTCTCGAGTGAAAGCGCCAAGGTTGAACGAAATAGTTCGCCAGATAAATCCTCCTCGCCTTTGAGTGAAGCTAAGGTCAGTTAAGCATTTGTTTTTGTCGCGATAGAAGCCTCGGGGGCGGAGAGGTAGGTTCGTAGAGAACACCTCCCCTCTCGAGTGAAAGCACTATGATTAAACGTAATATTTATCAGATAAATCCTCCTCGCCTTTGAGCAAAGCTGAGGTCAGTCAAACGTTTGTTTTCCTCGCATTAGAAGCCTCGTGGGCGGAAAGGTAGGTTCGTAGAGAACACCTCCCCTCTTGAGTGAAAGCGCTAAGGTTAAACGTAATAGTTACCAGTTAAATCATCCTCGCCCTCGAGCAAAGCTGAGGTCAGTTAATAGTTACCAGTTAAATCCTCCTCCCCCTGAAGCGAAGCTGAGGTCAGTTAATAGTTATCAGTTAAATCCTCGTCGCCCTTGAGCGAAGCTGAGATCAGTTGAGAATTAATTTTCCTTGCGATACAAGCCTTGCGAGCAGAGAGGTAGGTTCGTGAGAGAACACCTCCCCTCGTGAGTGAAAGTTCCAAGGTAAAATGAAATAATTCGCCAGATAAATCCTCCACGCCTTTGAGCGAAGCCGAGGTCAGTCGAGAGTTTGTTTCCCTTGCGAAAAGCGCTAAGGAGGAACAACCCAGTTCACAATTAAAACCTCTCTTCAAGATAAGGGGAACATGCAACAGAATGCTAGAGGAAATGTCTTGGCGCCAGGCACCATGACAGAACAGTTACGAGAATCAAAAAAGCAGTTCGCAGTGTAGAAATAAAACAGATATGAGTTCAGGAAAGTAAAGGTTGCAGAAAGATAAAAGAGTTTGTGCATCAGCCAAATACAAATCAAGGAAGGACCCTGGGAAAGATCTTCCCATTTTCAACAAGGTTCGACGTGGTGAAGGGCGTAATATCCACTCTAGGGTGCACACAAGCAACTTGGGCAAGAGTGTCTCTGAATCTCTCGTCGTAAGCGTCGAGAATGTCTTCGGTCAGTTCAGCCTCGACTTCTTCAAACCTTTTAGCTTGCTGATGAAATTCGGCCTTCGCTCGACCCAGATGCACCTCAAAATTGGTGGACCTTTGTTCAAGCCCTATAATCTTAGACTTGGACTCCTCCTCGGCCTCTTCCACCTCAAAGACCCGAACTCGCAGGGACAGAACTCTCACCTCCAGTACAGTAACCTCTTGGCGCTTGGCGTGGAGTAGTTTCGAGAGATGAACCAACTCCTCTCTCAGAGTAGTCTCACGAGCAACAAACGAGCGAGCTAGTGAGGAGTCCCCCGATTCAGCCCTGGACAGTGAAGCGTGGAACTGAGCGAGAAGGGCCCCAAAGTTAAAGCTCAGTCTCTCCCTCGTAGTGGCCTTGTCCAAATCCGCAGTCACTCCTTGTTGGAAGCCCTTGACCGCGTGCTGCAGGACAAGGGGCAGCTTAGGGACAGGAAGAGTAGAAGTGCCAGCTCCACCAAGGTTTGGGAGAAGGGGAATGCCAGTAGCGCAATTTCGGGGCGAAGCGGAGCGACCGATAGAGGAAGAGTGTGAAACCATCACCAGCATAGGCTTAGGACTTTTGCAGGTTGGCCCCTCCGAAGAATCCTCGTCTGATTCAATCACCACCGCCTTACCCTTGCAATGGAGTGGGGTGGGAGACGATTGGATGGCGACGAGAGGAACCAAAGCTTCAGAATTGGAAAAAGTGGGCGAAGGTGCGGCGGTGGCGACGGCGCGGGCACGCTGGCGAGAGGTTTCCACGTCCCATACCTGCGTACACATTCCAGAAGAAATAAGGAGATAAAGCATGCGAATGTGCAGAAGAAAAGCCCAAACGCAACGTTACTATAACAAGAATCTGCACCTCTCAGAGTTTGGGGTTTCTTGAATCAAAGAAAACCCAAAAACAGAGGGTGATCAATGCAGAGATTAAGTAACACAAGCAGTTATCCGGAACCAGAATCAGTAAATAGGTGTGAATGGGAATTAGAGTTCATACCTACGGTCGATAGCGAGGGAATGCGAAATGCGTAAAGGAAGCGCGAGAATGCTTGAGGAAGAAGGTGAAACTATCAAAGGGTTTCAGAGAATGATGTAACAAGCGATTGGACGCGCGCGTTTTCTAGAATTTAAAAGCAAACAAAGAAGCCTAAGCGACGTTAAACCCTAGTCGTTGATCAAAGACACGTGCGCACTGATAAGACAGGCCCAGAAAGACGTCATTTTGGCGTCGTATTTACGTCCTGTCGCACAAAGCCACGTAGGTCATCTAGGGTAAGGACTTAGCCTCTTCGCTGAACGAGTTGCAGCTCGAGGCTGGGGGACTTGTGTACCGACCAGTTCCCGGGCGTTGACTAAACCACAGGTAATGTTGGTGCCACGTAAGCAGGTCCCACAAGCAGCGTGAACCAGTACCTCGCGAAGCACGTGCGCCAAGGAGCCAAGAGTGGTTAGACATCGGTCATCAGGATGTACCGACTTGCCACTAAACAGTGTGGAGAGGTCGAACATCAGAAACCCAAACAGTAGAGATGGGCCACGAGAAGTGGATCCCAGATCGCGCACCAGTTATCAGTAAGGGAAAAGCCTAGATCACGAGTGACCATGCGTGTAGAGTGGACAACGCATTCAGGCTTGACACAAAGTATAGAGTCGCTGAAAGGATGTGGCCTGCAAGGGTCACGTTCAAGGGCAAGCTGCATGCATGGCACGTGAATAACTTGGGCACTCCCAGAGGCGGGTGACCCAAGAGATCAGGTGCACGAGGAGGCATCCAGGTGGTCATCCCGTCAGAGGTTGCACTCCAGTTAGGGACCCCACGCGCTAGGTTATCCTAAGAGTAAGGTAACAACAGTGTTGGGCCCGCCCATCAGAAAGGCCCATTCCAGGTAAACAGGAAACCCTAGTTCCAATCTATAAATAGTAAGTTAACAAACTTAACAAGAGAGAATTATCTTGCGCCATAAATACACACACAGTAGCAAGATTATACAGTTTTCGGTGTTTCCTAGCCCTAGTACTGACTTGAGCATCGGAGTGCAAACGGTCGCTAGGGCGCCCTTTATCTTTGTGTTTCAGGTGTTCATTGCAGGAAAGGCACACACAAACGCAAGGACTCTGGACTTAAGAGTGACGTAGCCGTACGAAGGCGTTTCGAGTCAACCGGCAGCGTACCTTTACCTGGGGTCTCAAGCTTCTTTTATAGCTTACTCGTTTAACAACTTTCACTCATGAGAATATAATCTCTACTGAAAGCATAAAATAATAACAGCAAATCACCTGCTCCCGACAGTACTTATCTTCAGACTATTATTCTCGGGGTGCTCCTCTTTTATTCTCAACAACTATTAATTAATATGTAACTAACATGTATTAATTAATGTATAACTAACTTGCATATTATCACAAGCGATAAAATATGTCTTTATCTTCAGAATAATATGATAACAGATTTAAACAATAACAATTATATCTTTCATCTTCAGAATAATATCACAACAAATAAAATATCTTTCTATATTTTATCTGAATTACCTTTCTTGGTTTGGTCCATACCTGGACCAAGGTCCCGAGCATTCATGTCCAAAATATATATTAATCCAGCTCGAACATGTTTAACTCGTGCGTCAAGTTCAATATGTTCCACATTTTAAAAAAATCATATATTTTCTACCCTAATATGACTCTAACTCTTGAATCTATGGTGAGTCAGATTAACTCATGTATTTGAATCCATTTTGACATCCTATAAGTTAAGTTAGACAAATAAAAGGTCAAATAGCTTATTTTACTAACTAAATATGATACCTTATTTTACTAACTAAATATGATAAAAGAGAACTAAGAAAAAAAATAAAGTTAAATAAATCAAATTCAACCACTTTAATCATTGCACACAATACTAATTTATGGGTTACAAACTGACATCCGACATCAAACTAGTTTTGTCACAGTACAACACTATGCAAAAATAGATTATCTTCTTTGTTTCTTTGAGATTACATAATTTCGGTAACTAAGGGAAATACAATATGAAGGTCAAAGGGATGAACACTATAACTTTTTTTATTAGTAAAGAAAGAATTGAATAAATAAGAATATTTAAGCGATACTTCAACCTTTTACAAAAAGTTATTTAGCATAGCCACCCATCTTTCATACCTAAAAGGGTCTTAAATCATATCCCCATCAACAAGACCTAAACCAGTCAAAAAATATAAGTGTTTATTATTGCTTTTGTGGGGGTAAGAGAGGACGAGCTAAATCATTTGTTTTTTTACTGAAGAATAATTTGGCTGGTGTGGAATCTTTATCATGCGTGGTTGGGTATTTTGTCAGTTGCTTCTCTTCACGCTTACTTCCATTTTCTTCAGTTCAAGTTGAGTAATGCTCCAGAGTCGGTTAATTTAGGGGTGGGTTATATTTGGATTGCGGTGGTTAGTGAGATTTGGAGTCATAGGAATAAGATTATTTTTAAAGGTGGAGTTTTGGATTCGTATTCGTTTGAGGTCTTTTCTTTAGCCCAATTGAAGGTTTAGTCTTGGATCACCTCTAAATTTTCTTTTATTTGTTTTTCTTTTTCTGATTGGTGTCTTGATCCTTTGGTTTGTCTTTCTTCACTCTAGTTTCTTGACGGTATGAGTTTTTGGCAGGGTTGTATTTAGAGTAATTGTCTGGAAAGTTTGATGTTGTTAAGATGTTCTTTGTATATGGGTTGGATCACTCCTTAAGTGGTTCATATATATATATATATATATATATATATATATATATATATATTGTTTATTGTTGATAAAAAAAATTAAGAACTTTTAGAAAAAAACCTCTGGAAAATTGTCTTACAAAACAAAGTTTCCAATCCAAAAAGTGTAAGAGAGTACTTTGTTAGTACCTTTTAACCCAATCCCTTAGTGTATACCATGCAACCGTGGTGCATATGCAACCATGTTGTTCATATATCCTAGCATGGTTCCTCCTCATAATGTTCAATTAAATGTTAGAATATATTTTGTTTTAGTGAGAGAACCTATCTCAGTTTTTAGACAACATTATTGTTGTAAAAGGGTTAAAACATTTCAATGCCATCTTATTTATACATTTAATCCTTAAAAAAATTAAATCATACCTATGGAAGATGATAAAAACTTAAAACTTTTTCTTGTTCTCTTATACTTTTTTATTAACAGAGAGTCACAGAACAAACTTATTTTGGTTAGTAATGAGTAGGTAAGCCACAATCATGTGGAGTTGTTTCATATATTAATTTGGGTATACATTGCTGGAAAACTAAATTATGAATTCCATGAACTAGTAATCATTTTGGAAAATGGTTGTTAGAATGAAAACTGTAATTAATTCTATCATGTTCTCCAAGAATTTTTCTTAATTAATGATCAAGAACTATATATAGTTGAATTCAATAAATAAAAATGAATAACAACACTATTTGAGATACCTTTTATTGTGTTTCAAGTAGAATTTATAAGAATATATATATAATTATACAACTCCTTATGTATAAGAATTTGTTATCATTTTAATTTCTAGTAGTCGAAGGCTCGAGCACGTTTTTTAGGAAGAAGGAGCATAAAAGAGAGGGGCATGAGTGGGAAGAAAGACGGTGGTGAGAGAAGAGAAGGGAGCAACACCAATTAGCAACACAAAAGGCTCGAAACTAAGGTTAGAAAGCCAATCTCTAAATCTTAGTTTGTCTGACAATGTAGTCAGGAATTGTAATAGACTATTCTGGTTGAAAGATGAACATGTCGAAGCAATAAGAATTTGGAAGTTGGGAAAAGAAGTGGGGTTTTCTTATACAGGTAAGGAGGAGGTCGTAATAGGTCACCTTTAATCTTTGGAACTAGGGGATAATGGTGCAAGTAGGAGGGCGAGTATAAGCAGGGTGGAGGACAGTGTTTCTAATGATGAAGTTAATTAGCATGAACATAAGGGGAACAGGGGGAAGTTCTAAAAAGAAATATTTAGAAGATTTGATAAGAAAAGAGCAAGCAAATGTCGTATGCTTACAGGAGACAAAGTGCAAGGAGCTGTGGAAGGAAAATATTTTCAAGATGTGGGGTACTAATGATATTGATTGGGTTGAGAGAGGCGCTGACAACAATGTTGGTGGGGTTATAACGATATGGAGGAGAAGTCGTTTTCATCTGGTTAACGTCATCACCGGGATGAACTTTTGTATTATTGAAGGGGAATGGAAAGTGTGGGAGACTTTCCACATCACCATTGTGAATATTTATAGTTTTGGATCTCTCAAGGAGAGAAATGCCATCTAGGAGGATATCTGGGAGAGGAGAAGGGCACACATGTCAGCGGCTTGGTGTGTATTTGGTGATTTAAATTCCATTAGGAGGTTAGGAGAAAGGAAAAGTGTGATTTCCAATCAAGTATATAGAGGGGAGACGAGAAGGTTCAATGATTTTATTGAGAAATCGGATTTGTTTAACATTCCGATGGTGGGGAGAAAGTTCACTTGGTATAAACCCAATGGGTTAGTTAAGAGCATAATAGATCGTATTATAGTTTCACGCGAATGGTTGGACAGATGGCCAGATAGCAAAAAAGTTGTTCTTGGTAGATCGGTGTCTGACCACTGCACCCTGGTGCTTAAAACTTCGTGGATTGGGGACCTAAATCGTTTAGAAGTATGGATATATGGCAATCTGATGGCAGGTTTAAGGACTCTGTTCTCAGTAAATGGGAGAGCTATGAGGTGCATGGTAGTGGGGTTTTCGTCTTTAAGGAAAAACTAAAGCAGTTGAAAGCAGACATAAGGTGTGGAATAGAGAAGTCTTTGGGAATGTTAATAAGGCGGGGGAAGAGATTCAAAGAAGAATTCAAGATCTAGATGCAAGGGATGATGGCAGGGAGCTAGATGAGGTTGGGAGGGAGGAAAGGAGGTTTTTTGGTAGAACAAAGATCAAATAGCCACAAACAGGAAATGCTCCTACAGCAAAAAGCGCACCAAATATGGCTGAAACAAGGGGATATGAATTCCAGGTATTTTCGTTAAGTTATTAAGTGGGAGAGGTCAAGGAATGAAATCAGTGGGCTAAGAGATAATGGCCAAAGGGTAAGGTTAGAGACTTCTTTAAGGACGAGTTTAGTAGAGGGGATTAACAGCAGGTCAGGCTCGACAATGCAAATTTCTCCAGTATCTCAGATGTCGATAACGATATGTTGGTTGAAAGAATCACTGATGAGGAAATAGAGAATGTTGTATGGAGCTGCGATAGCTCGAAAAGCCCAAGTCTAGACGGTTTCAATTTTGGGTTCATAAAGTATTGTTGGGAAGATCTAAAGAAGGATATATTTAGAGCAGTGCATAGCTTTAAGGAGAGTGGCCAAGGGGGACGAACGCTTCCTTCATATCCCTTATTCCCAAAGTGGATAATCCCCAACTCTTGAATGACTTCAGACCGATTTCTCTGGTTGGGTGCTTGTACAAAATAGTTGTTAAAGTTTTGTCCTTGAGGTTGAAGAAGGTCTTGGATAAGGTCATTGATGCTAGGAAATTTGCGTTTTCAGAGGGAAGGGGCCTCATGGACAAAGTGCTTGTTGCTAATGAAGTCTTAGAAGAAGTGAAGAGGAAAAATAGTAGTTGTGTTTTCTTCAAGGTTGATTGCAAGAAGACGTATGATTCAATTAACAGACTTATTTATTACATATTACAATGGCTTGGGTTCTGTGAGAAATTGATTGGTTGGATAAAAGCCTGTCTTAAATCCTCGTCGATCTCTGTGTTAGTTAATGGTATAGTCTAACCCAAGAATTCAAACCTAGAAGAGGGTTGAGACAAGGAAACCCTTTAGCGTTATTTCTCTTCTTAATCGTGGCCAAGGGGCTAGCAGAAGTGGTAAGGAAAGCGATGGAGAAGGAGTTGCTAGAGAGTCTAACAATCGGCGAAAAGCTTATAAAGGTGAACATGCTCCAGTATGCAGATGACACGTTATTCTTCTGTAAAGCAAATCCCTAAAGTGTGATGGTGATTAAGGTTATTCTTAATTGTTTTGAGTTGGCATCAGGTCTCAAGGTAAATTTCATGAAGAGTTACATAGGTGGGGTAGGCTGCAGTCAGAATCTAATATAGTGTTGTGCTTCTATCCTGAATTGTGAGATAATGAAAACACCTTTTAAGTACTTGGGCATGCTGGTAGAATTTTAAAAGGTGAGGTGCAGAGGGAAGACTATGATCTTTTCGAGGGGTTCTGAAGGATTAAGTAACAACCCTCAGCCTTAGTTACAACATGGAAGGTGTTGGAAAACAAAATAGTGACTAGAGCTAATTTGTTGAGAATGGGATTATGGTGGAGAGTAGTACATGTAATATGTGTGGAGAGGGCGTGGAAACAACGTCCCATCTGTTTGGTACTTGCAGGGTAGCGTGGTTGGTCTAGTCCAAGTGCTATGAGTGGTTGGTAAGGACAACGGTGGTTCATCAGGATCTAAAAATGATGTTTTCACACTTCAGGATGAACGAGGGAAGCGAAGATGTTAACCGAATCTGGTATTGCGTGTGGGTAACAGTTATAGGCGAAATATGGAAACAAATAAATAAGAAGGCTTTTAATAATGGACGCATAGATCATATGGAAATCTTCACAATGGCGCAGTCGCAGGTTTGGTCATGGGTTACCTCGAAGGTACGATTCACATGTTTTTCATACTCATTGGTGTTTAGAATCATTGATTTGCATGATGAGGTCAATCAAAAAAGGAAGTTAGAGGGACAAGGTTGGGTTGAACAGGATTGTTTCAGGTTAGAGATGGTGTTTTTGTAGTTGGATATGGGTAGATGTCGAGCTTGCATGTCTCGGGTTGTTTGTTTTAAAACTCACAATGCGAGTAGTAGGCTAAAGGGTGTCGTTGTCTTTGTATAAGGATTTAGGTATTTCTGAAATATTTTCTTTTTATTCATTTTTTTTGCCGATAAAAAAAAAAGTGTATTGAGCGCATGAACTTGTTTTGCTTTATAATATGTGTAGGATACATGGAAATGTAATATTATTTGACAAGTAAATTGGTAATAATATGCGAAATCCTAAACAAAGGCATGACCCAAGATATATTGACCTGTTGTCAATAAACACTATAGAGTGAGGAGTTTATGGATTGGATGTTAATTGAATTAATTCTTAATATTTACGTGTAAAGGTGTGATTTTGTGAGTTTTTGAATGGTATTGTTGGGGAGATTTTGAAAGATGGTGATGATATTGATAAAAAGGGAAGATATACGTGGTGGGGTAGGTAGCTAAAGATGTAGGGGGGGGGGGGGGGGGGGGGGGGGG
>Ga0123342_1004316_pt1 | contig 21760 bp, 17 predicted proteins | sample Turbeawhitnodule_FD_89960 | JGI IMG/M metagenome (GOLD analysis project Ga0123342, IMG submission 89960) | Root nodule microbial communities of legume samples collected from Mexico - Turtle bean Mexico white nodule | ecosystem: Host-associated > Plants > Roots > Nodule | place: Mexico: Nepantla...
AGAGTTCTTGAGTGTTACTCTTAGTAATTGGTGGTTCAGTCGCTGACTTGGGCGTCGGAGCGTGATCGGCCGCAGCGACGCCGTTCTGTTCTTTTGCAGGTTCTTGAGGTGAATCGCGGTGAAGGACGAAGGTTGACACGGCGCACACGTCGATCCAAGTTTGACGAGGCAAAGCTCCAGCGTTCTGGTCAACAGGCAGGATCATATTCTTTTTTCTTTTTGTTTAATAATACTTTTTTCTTGTGATGGCAAATTATTGTTGTTACTTGAGGTGTCAGCCTAGCTAAGATGTCAAGTAGCATAGTGATGCCTAACATGAAAGCTTTTTATAAAAAAAATACGATTTCTCTTATTTTCTATTTTTTAATTTTACAGATTATTTTTTTTTTAAATTAAAAACATATTTTATATAATGAAAATCGTTTATGAGATATACGAGTTTTTTTTTTGCAATTTCTTTAATTATACAAACTCTTATAATTTAAATTGAAAACGTATATTTCATATATTATATAAAATTTTAAATTAAAATCGTATATAAAATATACGACTTTGTTTTCTTCTGAAATCGTAAACTAGATTGGCGATTTTGCTTTGATTACAGTCTATCCATTTTCAGAAAAAAAAAATAATGTGAATTTGATTTTAAAATTACACTAGATTAGGAAAAAAACCAAAAAAAAATGTTCATGGCAAAAAGTAGCAAAGTAATTTGTAATGGTATATCTTCATCTCATTAAAACTTTTGGATAAAAAGAAGAAAAAAAAATATATATATATATATATGAAAAAACATAAAAACTATTATTTATTTTAATTTGAAAATAATGTCGTACTATTTTTATATAAATTTATTTATAATTCATATATTCTAAATTTTCTTCTCTTAAAGCAAATCGACACATCTTTCTCATCTCAATTCTGAAAAGGAAAACTTGTATTCAATCTATAGGCATGGAATGTTGTTAGTGATATGGGACAGTCAAAGTTGCACTACCTGGTTTTGCAATAAGTTGTCCCTAATTAAAAATTGCCTAGTCATTGTTTTCCTCAAAAAGGTATGCCTATGTGTCTTTCTCACATGCTCCCCAACATGTCTTCCTTTGATTTGGTTTTCCTTCTATTTGTTAACGTAACGAATAAAATAGGATATACATGCATGCTATCTGTGTGAAACAGTGTAAAACTATCAAAGAAAATTTACCAATATTAAATATGAGCACTTGAAAAGTTAACTATTTGGTGTTTGATAAAAAGAAGGGAAGACTGTGGAACTTATCATTGAGTTTATGACTCAAAATGGTTGCACATGGGTTCAGCAATCATATTCCTTAAACACCCTATTATTATATGTAAATATAAAAAATATGACATATAAGTTAGAATCGGATAATAATATAATAATCCACTTGAATTTCATTCATCTTCTCTTACACCATTCCAATTATAGGCCACCGTCAATAACCTTATTCTATTATTTCTAGGGTTAAAGCAAGGCTTTATATATTGGAATATATAAATCATATATGTAGTTCATATACCAAGATAAGAAAAGGAGGTTCAGATGAAAAAATATTGTTAATTAATACAACAAATTATTTTGTGACTGACTACACTAGATAAAACAAGAAAAGGTGAAATAAAATGTCATATATGTGATGGAGTTTGATATTATAAGGAATTGCACTGGAAAAAAATAAGTTTATTGCACTAATGATGACAAGTTTTTAACAGATGACGTTAATTTTTTAAGTAAATATTCCATTATGATTGGGTTAAAAGTTGTCAGTTTATAATATATAATTAAAAATTATAACCGACACCTAAATGCCCATAATAAAAGAACAAGTTAAAGGTGTGCCATAAATAACTTACGGAAAAATAGAAATAATTAGATATTCATAATATTTTTTTATCGTTATTACTATTATAGCAGTATATTCTTTAAACAAGATAATTTGAGTTTGGGGTATGTTAATAAAACTCAATATCATTATAAGAAAAATTAAGAATAATTCATTTTGGGCAAGTTATATATGTACAAGTCAATTCATATTTTTTTAAGGATAATTGGATATTTATAGATTTATATTTTGAATTGATATGAGACCGGTTTCAACTAATTTTTGGTGGTCTGTGAATATTTAGTTTCTTTTTATAAATGTTGAAGTATACTTCAAATACTCTAATTATTTTAATTATTTAGTGCTGATAAAAAGATTATAAGAAAACTTAAAACCCTAATTACAGTGAAATAACAAGTTCAATGAATTCCACTAAAACAAAAGATGGGCTTATGTTCTTTTCATAATATGAAATCATTTTAGCAGGAGGGCAAAGCATGTTTCCTAAGCATGCAGCCAAATGTAGAATGAGTAGATATTGATGAAAGCTCCCACATAACTACTAATGATAAACCTAAGTAGTTTATTCCAAAAGCTCTTAGCTTCGATGCACTTCTAATGGGACCTTAAAAATCATCAAAAGGGAAACAAAATTCCTTCCACCTGCAATGATAATTAGAACTATGCTGATGTGCAACTCATAAGACCTTTTCTTCTTCCCCTTGGTTGAGATGAAGAGGAAATTAATTAGGAAAAGTACAAATAAAATTCTATAGCGACTCCAAGCATATATCATATTAGATTGTATGAGGACTTTGGACATTCTCTAATATGATTAGTCCCTTGTTCATGTTCAATCTCCTGATTTGATAGAAAGGTCACATGCAACAACTTTGGACTATCCGAAGGGTTATTCGAGTACATGGATACAATATATACAATATACTAAACTAAACACAACTTTGGCCAAAATCAAAACAAAGAACAACTAATTTAATTGGGGAATAATCATGGAATGGGGTATCTATGAGAACATGCTCATCATGGGGCATTTAGATTTCTAATTATATCACCCACTAATCATATAATTCTCTTCAATTAATCCCTCATCCTCCTCCCATCATTTGAAACTCATTTGTAACAGAGTTTTGTGGTTGTGCCTAAATAATGGATTTTGATGATTATCAAAAAAGAAAGAAAGATGGATTTTGTTGCCCTTAATTAATTTTCCACCCTTTCATTACTAGCCTACATATGATTGATTAGATTGCTTAGATCAAGAGTGACACAAGATAACTTTAAATCCACCATAGAAGAGCTTTAACAAGTATATGGATAAAGCTCCCAAAGAAAAAAAAATTAAAGAGGGCACGTGTTGGCATGCTTGGGACTTATTCATATAAGAAAAGAAGGGCATAGATGTAAAATACAATAATGTTATGGGGGAGAACGAGGGTTTTGGAGAGACATAACCTTCCTTATTTAAACCATGTTCTACCTGGTTGATTTCCCCACACCAAAACAAAAACTGAAGAAACTTGAAGAGTCATTACAAACTATAACCAACCTTGCATGCCAAGTTCCAACTTCATTCATCTCCATTGTTAAATTTCCCTTCATTCTTCATTCTTCATTCTTCACTGCAACAAATTGTTCACTTCATTCACGTTAAAACCTTGAGCATGAGTTCCTACAAGTCATCGCCATCGTCCTCCAAGACCAAAAAGAAGCAAACAACAACACAAGACCATCAGCAACATGAAACGGTTTGGGGAGGGAGGTACCTTGGTGTGAGAAGGAGGCCATGGGGAAGGTATGCGGCGGAAATTCGTGACCCTTCCACCAAGGAGAGGCATTGGTTGGGCACGTTTGATACAGCAGAAGAAGCTGCTCTGGCTTACGACAGAGCGGCGCGTTCCATGCGCGGGTCACGTGCCAGAACCAATTTCGTTTATCCGGATACTCCGGCGGGTTCCTCCGTCACCACCATCCTCTCCCCTGATGAACAAACTCAAACCCAAATTCAAATCCATCAGGTCCAAGAAGACCTCTCGTCTTTGCTAAACCCGAACCTGTTTTCACAACCTGACCCAAACCCGCCGTTTTCCTTGGGCGGATACTCGGGTGTTACGAACACTCCCACGTTTTCTTCCACCGAAGTTGTTTCATCCGGTGGCTATAACTATAATTATGGTTACACCGAAGGAGGAAGCAACGTGGAAGATTCACATTCACATTCACATTTTAATCTCTTTGATGACGGTGAAACGCAGCTTCCACCGTTGCCACCGGATATCACAAGCTCCATGGCCTATGAAACGGGCCATGGGTTTTATGGAGACGGTGTTGGGTTTTCGGATCCAAGTTTTGGTTTGACTGATACCGGATCGGGTTACCCGTTTCCGGGGTTTGAATCGGGTGATTACGTGGTGCATAGTCCTCTTTTTAGTGCAATGCCACCAGTGTCAGATAACGTGGCAATGGAGGGTTTTGATCTGGGAAACTCTTCTTATTTCTTCCGAAATTAGACGAAGAGTTATTCAATAAAGGGAATCTGCATAGCGAATTTGGAATTCGCATGTTGCAAATTCGTGGTTTGTGTGTTTTTTGTGGGAGTGTGACTTTGTTTGCAGTTAGTAAGTTATGTGTAAAGTACATATTGCGGTGAGTCTGTTATGTGTTATGAGGAAAGGGGCATGCTTTGATGTGTACTTGGGCTTTGGGGGAGTAGAGGCTTGTAAAGGGCCCTCTCTTACTGGGCTTTTAGTCTGTTATGTTTATTTTATTTTCGTAACAATTTGGATTATTTGCGATCTCGCCTCACTTGTTTTTTAAAAAATTTCAAGCCAAATTCTCAATCCACCTTCATACATAATTCATGATCTACTTTGTATATAAATTGTAAAAAGTCAGTTTTAATTCTTTTTAAAATTTAAATAGCTAAAAATAAAGTATTACTTTTTTAAATAACCTATGCTACATCATGTATTCCTATATTTCTCTTTCAGCACCATTTTCATTCTTTTCTGACCACATTCTTCGAGAGAGATGAGTGAGCATGAGTGATGAGAAGATTTATTATATTTAACTTTTTTTAGGTATGAAGATAATTTTTTTAACTCAATTTTTACATATTTTTAGTTTTTTTTTTTAATTTTTTTTAGTTTTGTGACTTCCAAAAAACAAGTTAAACGAACAAAAACACAACTATCATTAATAAAAACATAAAAAAATTGATCTCAACCACAGCACCACAAATAATTATCACTACTTAAAAATAAAAAAAAAGACATTATACTTAAAATAATATTAATATTGTTAGAATTAAAAAAAAAATAAGGAAATGAAGGAGAAAGGTATAGAAAATTTGTCAATTTTCAATTATGTTTAAGAAATTATGCATAATATCTGTTAGAAAATCGGAGTGAAACTTTAATTAGGAATTTTCTTTTCAACTACATTTTTTTCCATCTACAATATAGTATATATAAAATATAAATCTATAAATCACAAGTATTTCTTTTAATATATATATATATGTATATATATTTAGTAAATAAATTCTCCAAAAAATTGTACTTTATCCACATTGATCTAATATTGTTGATGGTCGAACCAAACATGAGTTCGAGAAAGAAGAACAAAGAACAGAAAAGAGATAATTTACAAAATTTTATTAAAATACGGTGGAACTAATAACCTGAGTAGTGCCCAAACCTCGAACTTATAATGTTACTAAATTATTAAAAAAATAATAAATAACAAAACATATGTACATTATATATAAACTTTATCACAAACATCAAACCAAAAGAAAAACAATTGCATTATCATAAGAATTATCAGCAAATAATTATTCTAGGAAAAGAAACAACAATTTAACGCAAATAAAAACAAATGATCACATTGAAATATTTAAAGAACATCAATTATCATTATAGATATATATATTGTTTAAATTATTAATTATATATTTCTACTTGTATTTGAAATAAAATAAATCTTGCAAGATTTCATTCATAGATTTATTTGTTTAAATTTAAATTGAAAAGAAGACACGCAATGAAGAGTTGTTCTCTATTTTAATTGTTTCATTTCATAATATTTGGCATTAAGGGATCCACTTTCTCTATTTTAGGGTTTTCCAAAATGTTGAAATAATAGGCGTAGAAGTTTATGTTCTTAGTTCCATTAGAAGATTCACGGCTACAATTATATAGAACAAAAAAAAGTCATGAATGAATGTTATTTTGTTTGAATAGTTTCTGAGCTACATTTTTTTTTCCACTAAGATATTTGAGGGTTTGTAATTGTTTATGGTTGAAAGTTTAAATAGTTTCAAAAAAAAATCATTCTCATTATGTTCTAGTTAGTTGTCTATTAACTTTTAAATCTTAACTAATATTATCTAATTTTAAAGTTGGTATCTTTTTCAATTAATTTTAAGTACCACAAATAGATATCTCTTTATTTTTTGTTAAGATTTTGGGTAGTTTTATTGAATCTTTATGTTAATGATTAATAGGTCCTATAATCGACTTAAGATAAGTTAATTTTCCTATTAATTGGAGATTATACTAACTATTAGTACACAACCTCTCAACCTCAAACTGAATATACAAGACGAAGAGGTTAATTTAGCAAAAAAATAAGAAAAATATTACAGTATAAGTTGTGCCTAATCAGTTTGAGGCCCTATTCTTCCTTATTGTTTTGCCTTGAAAATTACTCTTCTGTTTAATCTTTAACCAAATTTTTTCTATAACGAAAAAAGACCAATTAAGAAAGAATATTCATCATAAAGCTAATTTGGCTCAAAATTTCGATCAAACGAATTTACCAGAGAAGAAAAACTTTATCTTTTAAATGTACCAATTTGGATATAAAATATGGAGGCGAGGTTGATCAACAATATTCAATCGACCAAGTTGGGGGCGCAACTGATCATAATCAACAGTTTTATTATACCAGCCGAGTTGGGGGCAAGGTTGATCAAAGTCACCGATTTTATTACACCAACTGAGTAGGAGACGAGGCTAGTCATAGTCACCTATTTTATTACACTAGTCGAGCTTGGATACAAGGTTGATCATAATCAGCAATTTTATTACACCAGTTAGATTGGGAGACGAGGTTGATCACAGTTAGCATTTTATTATACCATCTGAGCTGGGAGGCGAGACTGGTCACAATCAACAATTTCATTCCACCAACCAAGCTAGGAGACGAGGTTGATTACAGTCAACAGTTTCATTAGACCAATCGGGCTGGGAGGCAAGGCTGACCACAGTCGATAGTTTTATTACACCAGCCAAGTTATGAGTCAAGCTAAACATAATCAGGGGCTTTCTCAATCCAGACGAGCTGGAAGTCGAGGTTGGTCATAGTCACGAGCTTTATTACACTGGCTGAGCTGGGAGTAGAGGTTGATCATAGTCCATAATTTTATTACACCATCCAAGCTATGAGTCGAGTTGAACACATTCAGTGGTTTTATTACATCAGTTGAGCCGAACATAGTTAGCAATTTTATCAATCCAACCGAGTTAGAAGTCAAGGTTGATCATAGTCAGAAGTTTTATTACATCGGTCGAGCTGGGAGTCAAGTTGAACGTAGTCATTGGTTTATTACACCAACCGAGCTTGGAGTCGAGGTGAAAATAGTTAGCGACTTTATTAATCCAGCTGAGCTGAAAGTCGATGTTGATTATAGCTAGTAATTTTATCACACTAGCCAAGTTTGGAGATGAGGCTGAACATAGTCAACGGTTTTATTACAACAAGATGGGAGTCAAGATGAATAGTCAACGATTTTATTACACCAACCGAGTTGAACATAGTTAACGGTTTTATCAATCCAACCAAATTGGAAGTCGAGGCTGATCATAGTCAACAGTTTTATTACACCAACTGAGCTAGGAGTCGACCTGAACATAGTCAGCGATTTTATCAATCCAGACAAGTTGGAAGTCGAGGCTGATCATAGTCATTCGTTTTATTACACCAACTGAGCTGGGAGGCGAGGTTGAACATAGTCGGCGGTTTTATTACACTAGTCGAGCATGGAGTCAAGCTAAACATATTCAGCGATTTTATCAATCCAGTTGAACTGGAAGTTGAGGTTGATCATAATCAACAGTTTTATTACACCAATCGAATTGGGAGGCCAAGCTAAACATAGTCAGCAATTTTATGATATGTTGAACATGGGTTGGCTTCAAAAAAGTCTTAGTCCATGTGTACTAACCCATGTTATTGGTTCCCAAGAAAGATGAGTCTTGGAGATTGTGCACATATTGTAGAGAAATCAACAAGATTAGGTGATATTCTAGATGAATTACATGGAGCATTTTTCTTTTCTAAAATTAATCTTAATAGTGGTTACCATCAAATTAGAATTAAATAAGGAGATGAATGGAAAACTTCTTTAAGACCAAGTTTACATTATATGAGGGGCTAGTTATGCCTTTTGGTTTAACTAATGCTCCTAGTACATTCATGCAGCTAATGAACCATGTTCTACAGGATTGCATAGGCTGATTTGTTGTAGTTTATTTTGATGATATATTAATTTACAGAAAAACTCTAAATTACCATATTACACATCTTAGGCATGCCTTGCTTCTTCTTAAAGAATCTCACATTTTTTCCAACCTGGGCATATGCACTTTTTGTAAAGACATTGTTGTGTTTCTTGGATTTTTGGTTGGAAAAAATGGTGTTCAGGTTGATCTAGAAAAATTAAGGCCAACCAGAAATGGCCCAACCAAAAGTAGTAGGTGAAGTTAGAAGTTTTCATGGATTAGCTGGATTTTATAGACGTTTTGTTCCTAACTTCTCTACTATTGTAACTCCTCTTAATGAACTTGTTAAGAAGGATCCGTCTAAAAGTTTCTTATTATTGAAACATGAAGGTGAAGGAGATCTTATGGGTCATCATGGGGTTGACAAAACTTTACCCATTTTGAAAAACAAATTTTACTAGGCCAATGATAGTATGTACAAAGGCATCGTGTTAAATGCATAGCTTGTTTAAAAGCTAAATCTAAATTAATGCCTCATGGACACTACACTCCCCTTCCTATAGCACTACAAGAAAATCATTAAATAGAAACTAATTTTACAGACAAAAAATAATCAGTTTCTATATTGACTAAATTAGATACTATTTTATAGACTAAAAAAAATATTGGTATCTAAAGTAGTTTCTATTGTTAATAAAAATTAATAAACTAGTTTTTAAATTTATATCTTATTAGCTACCAAGGTTTTAGCTACCATCTACTTTAGATTCTAAAATTGGTATGTAAAACCTTGGTAAGTAATTAGACACCAATTAGATAATGAAATATCTATTTAGAAACTAGTTTATAAATTTTTATTAATAATAAAAATTACTTTAGATATCAAAACATTTTTAGTCTATAAAATAGTATCTAATTTAGTCAATATAGTAACTAATTAATTTTTGTCTCTAAAATTGATTTTTATTTTATGATTTTCTTGTAGTATAGCTAGTACCACTTGAGAAGATATTAGTATGGACTTTGTCTTAGGCATTCCTAAGACACCAAGTGGATTTGATTCAATATTTGTGGTTATGGATTCTTTTAGTAAAATGACACATTTTATTCCATGCCAAAAAATAGATGATGCTAGTCATGTTACACGTTTATTTTTCAAAGAAGTTGTCAAATCACATGGTCTACCCAAAACAAACTATTGTATCTGATAGGGATGTTAAGTTTCTGAGTCATTTTTAGAAAACTTTATGCTCAAAACTGGGAACTAAACTTTGTTTTACCACCACATGTCACCCTTAAATTGATGGGCAAACTGAGGTAGTCAATAGATTCTTATCCACATTGTTAAGGGCACTTCTTCATGTCAATAAAAATTCATGGGATGAATATATTCCTCATGTAGAGTTTTCATATAATAGAGTAGTTCATTGGACTACTAATATTTCTCCCTTTGAAGTTGTGTGTGGCTTTAATCCTCTAACACCTCTTGACTTATTACATCTTCCAGACACTTCTTCTTTGTTACACAAGGAAGGAGTTTCTAAAGCGGAATTTGTTAAGAAGTTTCGTAAGAAGATTAAATCTCAAATTGAACACTAAACACAAAATTATGATAGGCACAACAACAAAGGGCAAAAGTAAATTATCTTTAAGGAAGGTGACTGGTTTGGTTACATTTGAGAAAAGATAGATTCCCTAACCACTGCAATCCAAACTTAGTCCTAGAGGAGATGGTCCATTTCAGATTCTCAAAATAATCAATGACAACAATTATAAATTAGATCTTTCTTAGGCTTATGGTGTTAGTTCAACCTTTAATGTTTCTGATTTATCTCCTTTTGCATGACAGACTTCTACTAATATTCCGTTGAATTTGAGGACAAATCATTTTCAAGAGGGAGGATCTGATGGAGGATCATCTACAAAAAAAAACATATAGGATCACTCACAAAGGTAATGACTAAAAGAATAACAGAGAATAGCCAATTCAAAAGACCCTTCTCTCATGCAAGATTTAATATTAAAACATCTAGCGTTGTATAAAATTGGAAAAACTACAATAGTTTCAATTCTAGGTCTTGTATTTTGAACCAAACATATAGTAAAATAAACAAAGCATGATACACTTCTAAAAACCGTCTCTTAAGAACTCAACCAAGGATTTTCTAGAAGCAAGAGGTAGCTTGCCTCAGGGTTACCTAACCCTAACTTACCATGCAAGTTAAGATTTGTAGCTTCCTCTACACGCCACCTTACCATCTCCAACCATATAAATAGGCATCTCCCTTCATTGTAATTCAGACTTTGAATATAATTGAGAAATAGAACTCTCCTGTTTGCTATTGTTCCGATAGAACCTAGCTTAGAATCACAAGAAGTTGGCCTTACCTCTTCTTCTTGATTCCTTGACTTCCTTCCATAAATCAACCATAATTCGCGGTTCAATCCATTCATCAAGTCTTCCGCTGCAAATCCTTCCTTCATTCACGTCAACCACCACTGGATTCAAGCCTCAATGTGGTTTGCATCAGATTATGTAACCTTAGGATATTCATAGCTTTCAAAGGTGATCCGATGGTTGAATCATCATTATTAAGGCTAGAGCCACGTATCAGCAATAAGATTTCAACTTATGTTTATCTAAGCCTTGTTGTCGGAATCCTCAATAAAATATTCCAATCTCCTTATCCTTAGGCATATCCTGAATTAAATCTATCTTAAGCTAAACGTATAAACACTTAGAGCTACATAGACACACAAGGTGTTCATAAGTGACCCGATTCAATCAATATACGAGGGAATTATTTGTTGTATCCATGGTTGACCTTTAACCGTGAAAGTTGATATGTTTTGTTTGATGGTTCGGGTGCATGCCAAAGTGACCCGAAAAGTAAGAATAAGTGTAAGACATGCCAAAAATTTGAGGGAGAAGAAATACACGTAAATGTCTTTAACGAAGAACAGTTAAACACAAATCACTTATAAATAAAACCTCTAATAAAAGGAAAACCAACAAATGCAAAGTATTTAATTAGAGTTTGTAAACTTGTCATAGAAGTTCTCACTAAAAAAAAATTATTTTAGATAAGTAATTAAAAATATACCAAATTATCTATTAAATAAGTTTTTATTGACTATAGTATTTTTTAAATTATTCTAAAATTAATATAAAAATTTTATTATAATGATGTAAAAGTAATATTTGTTAGAAAAGAATGTGAGACTAAGCTAAACAAAGAAGGAGGGGTGAATTGGTTTTGAAAACTTTTTTTATAAAGATTGCACACGGAAAACTTGTACAATAGTACCAACATAAAAGAGACAGAGAAAGAGAGGAATATTGCACAAGATTATATTGGTTAGTTCACAACGGATCCTACATCTAGTTTTTCTATTCAACCTTGAAACAATGGAAGTACTACCTTTATATGTTAATTAAGCACTCAACACAAGCAAAACATATACAAGATAGAAAATATAACCAAAACATATAACTAAATATAATCAATGAGAAAATGTCCAACTCTTAGATTACACTAAGAAAAAAAAATTAATCATCTCTTGAAATACCCTTCAAGAGGACAACAGGTGGGTCTACCACTAGTGTAGAAAAGGTCAAAGACACCGATTTTTTTAGCAATTAGACAACAATTTCGAAACCATTGTTTATTAGCACGTAGTCTATTCTATTGAGGTATGGACGGTGGTTGTTCTAGAATCATCTTCTATAAGTCACATATAGACAAAAAAAACACCAACCTTAAGGTAAAGGTAGCAGCGGTGGTGAAGGGCAACGACGACATCAACGACATCAGTGGAGGGAAACTGAAGCGCAAGAACCTTAAACAATGAACCAATGGAAAAATGAGTAATGAACCAATGGAAGAATGGAGGAAAAATAAGATGAGAACGAAAGCGGAAGAATAAGTAATGAGAGCAGGAAGAACTTACAAAGGCAGCGACGATGGAGGGAAAATAGAGCGTGGTGGTGGAACAATGAACAATAACCTTAAACAATGAACCAATAGAGTGAAGAGAATGTTCAAAAGAGTTGTAGAGAGAGCGAAGAAGAAGAAACAAAACACAGAGAACGAAAGCATAAGTGGTGCGGAGCTTCGAATTAGGGGAATAACAAGGGTATAGACAACAGTTATAAGAGGAACCACTATCTATTTAAATCACATAGGGAATAGACAGCCGTTGTTGGGTTAGAACCACTGTCTATTCTGATGTGAGTTGATTTTAGAGTTGTCCATTTTAATGGTGACACTTTGTTTATGATTTGAATTTTAGCAATTATGAGGTGAAACCTAGAGAAGATTTCCACTGGACACAAACTTAACCAAGTGGTTAAGTAAGTGTGAAGGTTCACTTCTAAAGACAAAAGGAAAAACACAAGATATGGTGAAGATGATGATGCTGAAAAATGAAAGAACTTAAAGAAATGAAGCAAGAAGCAAGGATGAACGAATTGAAAATGGAAGGAAATCAAGAATATGAACACAAGATAAATGGCGTAATGGAAAATGAAAGAAGAGGTGAAGGATAGGAAAGCTTAGTGATAATGGAATGGAGGAACACGCCACTTGGAGTGTGGGGGATCTCCAAGATAAGTGATGAGGGTCGCCACTTGAAGAAATCTCACTCTTACAAGATAAGACCAAAGATGAGAGAACACAAGTCTCACTCACAATTTGTGCTGAGTTTTCTTTCTGTTTCAAAATTTAATGTGAAAATACATGAGGCAAGACACCCTTTATATAGGAAGGAGTGACTTGGAGGGAAAGATGAGTTAGGGGTAGAAAAGGAAGGGGAGAGGGCCTGCCTAGGGTATTGACCATGTTCAAAATCGTCCCTTAGGCATAACTTCTAGAAGCTAGGTTAAAAATCCTAATTCTAGATACATTTGTCATGAAAAGTGGGTTTGGCACAAACCCATTTTGATAAGTACACTCCTATTTATGCTATGTAAACCTACTCTAGCTTATTCTTATATTTGGACCCCTAAAGTGAGCCCAATTTATTTACAAACATTTTGTCTTGTAAGGACACTCCTATTTATGCCCATTTCTTCTTCTGCTGAGGTCCTTCTTACATTTGTGAGGCCTTGTCTTGGATGTTGAGATGACTTATCAAAGTGTGAAGTGTCTCTTTTGTCATTGGTCATCTTCTTGGCTATTTGAGAGCGAAGAAGAAGAAAGAAAACGAAGAGAACGAAAGCGTAAGTGGCGTGGAGCTTCGAATTAGGGGAATAACGAGGGTATAGATAGCAGTTATAAGAGGAACCACTATCTATTTAAATCACAGAGGGAATAGACAACGGTTATTGGGTTATAACCACTCTCTATTCCCTCTGTGATTAAAATAGATAATGGTTCTTTTTACAACCGTTGTCTATCTACCTATTTTAATTTTAAAAATGTCACTACGTTTTGATAGACAACGTTTCATTTGATAGTGAAACGTTGTATATTAATTGTCATAAATAAGTATTTTTTTGCATTAGTGACCTCACAAATTTAGAATACAAACAAAATGTAAAAAATTGAAATATATCGCCTTATGTGATTGAAAACTCAAATAAAACAAACTTGATCATTCAGTCGATTTCTTAGAAAACTAGATTGATGTCAATCTTTTCTTAGAGAATGAAACTTGATTTAGCACAAATATACCTCAAAATGTAAATCAAATTAGTATTCTAAAAGTCATTTTAATGGATAGACAAAGGTTCCATTTATAAGATTTATAAACTCAATAAAAACTAATTAAGATATATTAATCAATTATTTTAAGTTTTTAATCAATTATTATCCGTAGAAATTAAGTTTAAAAAAATGTGCTTAATGTTTTAATAGATTATGTTACTATTTAATAGATTAAATGATAAAAACTTGATATCAATACTAAATAATAAAATATTTTGATTGTTAACTGATTATTTTTATTTTTAATTGATTATTTCAAACAAACATCCATTATTTGACAAATAATTCATTATTTGACAAATAATTCATTATTTGACCAGTTAATACATGGTAATCCATTATTTTTATTTTACTTTTTCTGAAAACAACCCAAATAATATAATCGATTTGATACCATAATCAATTATTATAGAGTTAAAACATTTCACAAAATTTTCGATTAATTCATTTTGAAAAATAATTTGAAAGAATTTTAAAACATTAAAAAAAACATTTTTAACATTTTTAATAAGAATGTGATTTGAGTGATTAGTTACCATGATATTGTGTGCTCATAAACACTCACATATATAATGAAAGTTTTTTAAACACAAACAAATCTTTATCGTAAACATCAACATCATCATCAAAACCATCATCTATACCATCATTCTCATTGCTATGGAATTGTTTTAAATCATTAAGTAAAAAAAAGTTATTATATAGTTTTAAAGAAAAATAAATAATTTTTATACGGTAGTTTAAAAAACAATAAATAATTTTATATTTAGAGAAAAAAATGAATTAAATAATTAATTTTTAATTAACGTATAACTATTTTTTACGTAATTTATTTATTCTCTTCCTTTCTCTTTTTCATCATCTAAACAATTGATTTTTTCTTACTCTTTCTTTTATTTCTATAATCCAAATAACACATATTTTCTATCATATTTATTTATTTCTTCTCTATTTCACTCTCAACAAAATATAATGTTCTATAAGAACTTTTCTTTAATCATCTCTTAATTTGGAATTTTAGGTCTAGTACCAAATTTCAGATATATATAATTCAATATTCAACAATTTGTTATTCGCCATTTTAGTGTTAGCGGAAACATAAAGCCTGCGTATCACTTTTTTATTTTATTTTATTTTTTCTAAAATTTAATTAGTAGAGCGTAGTAGTTCTTTTCATATTATTTTCTATTTTATCTTTTAAATAATATGCATAATATAGTTATTATACACTAAAATTTAAAGATGAAACGTAAAAAAAATGTAAGAAAAACTTAATATATGAATTTATATATTAATTAATATCTGATATATTCCATTGGCAAAACTGATGCTGGTTATACACGTGCAATAATTGACCAAAAAAATATTATCATAAAAATTCCATTAGACACCCGCATAAATTCGGTTGCTGAGTTTCGTTCCGAGTTCGTTGGACCAGGTGAACCTGAAATAACAAATACCAAAATATGTTTTAGCCTTAGAAAATTACTCGGTGGAAAATAATATTAATAGTTAAAAACTATATAGTTTATATTATGATTTATTATTGATATTATTAAAATTCAAATTCTAAACTATAAATACACATTGTAGTGATCCGATGTTGATTGAAACATACTAACACATCTCAACGGACCTTTCATTATTATCTTCTTTTAATAACTATTAATTAATAGTTACTGAGTGTAAGTATGATTTTAAATTACTTATTTAAAAATTTATGAAACTTTTTACGTATAATTATTTAAATATAATCTAAAACTGTTTATACTATTTACAACCTGTTTTTTTTTCATGTTTTAACCTTTTCTTTTATTTATCCCATCATATCCCATTGCTATGAACAATTACCAAGATATTAATAAAGGCTTTTACTTTAATTATAGTAATAATATTTTATATTTATTTCATACACCTAATTTATCAGACATTCAAGGAATGACATTACTATTTTATTTTTCATAGAAAAAAATATAACTTGTACTATTTTATTTATCTCTTTAATGAAAAACTTAGTTAAAACAAATATTTAATGCATTATTAATTTTATAAAAGAATAATAAGTTTGAAACATCATTTTCCTCCTATCATGTAAAGTGGAATGGAAAAGGTATCTATTAAAATATGTGCATTAACCTTACTAGTACACACTTTCTAACACTCTAATCTATTAAGGTTTGTCAAAATTTACAAAATTTATAGATTTCATGGTATATTTAACAACCATCTTTCTTACCTTTTTGCAATTTTCAATATGTTTTAATCAATGGAAAAAGTGTATATATTAAAAAGTGTATATATTAAAAAGTGTCCTACTATAAGAAAATTATTAAATAAAAATTAATATTAAAAATAAAAAAAATTACTATATTTATTAAATTATATAATATTTTTTAAAATTATAAATTTATTGGTATTTAAAATAATTTATATTATTAATAAAAATTTATAAATTAGTATTTAATTAACTATAACTTTAAAATCTAAAATCTAAATTAATTAATAACTAATGTTTTTGAAATAATATATAGTTTAATTTATATAGTAACTAATTTTTTTTTAATTTTTAAAATTAAGTTTTGTTTAAGATTTTTTTTTTTTTTTAGTGTTTATACAAATGTTAGACATCTCTTATAATATACAAAAGGATTAGAAGGAAAACATACTTGTGAGGCAAGACAATGGATTCACATGTTGGCCACATCTACCAGGCAATTGCTGAGCTTCACTGACATTAATACCAGCTTGTTCTGCTTGCCTTGTCCCTCTGTTAGTCACCAAGCTACACAGGCATTCTGCATCAGATTCAATCACTGATTTGAGAGGCTCACAGCAGCTATCAGGAGGGTTTTCACTGCCATTCAGGTAGCTTAGGCAAGGTGAAAGCTTGTCCAGGCAAGAGCTATCTTGAGCACTTCCTCTTGGGATACATTGCAGTAGGACAACAACTGCAATGCAGCACAGTGCCCTCAACATTGCTTCCATTTTCATTGATGCTTATACTTTTTCTATGCCCTTATGAGTAGTATTTATATATGTGTGAAGATTTGAAATATAGAAGGAGAAAACAAAGTGATTTGAAAATGAAGTTGATGAGAAGTTGGTGATCAAACTTGTAGCGAATGGTTGACCCTTTTGGCCTTGGAAGCTTTTGAATGTGTGACTCAGAGATAAGAGGACGGTTCCACAGGTAATGTCACAGTTGGACAGGTGAAGCTACTTTCATTCTCAAGCTACACATATTCAAAGAAACTAATATACGTTGTTTATCTACCTAATTTCAAATAATATAATACACGTATTTTATTCAAATAAATATATGTAAATTAAAGTTAATAATGTTGGAATCCGACTAGATGAGAATATTTTATTGTATATAAGTGAGTATAAACTTTACCTCATTATGAATTAGTTTTATGGAGTTGAATTAGACTTAATGTCCAGTTTGTAATAAATATTAAATTTTAACTTATTACTTTTTCTATTTGTGTAGAAGTAATATAACTAAAAACAATATTAGTTTTATATCTTTCACTACTCTGTAAATAATTAAAGTTCCTACCAACCAATAAATCAATATTTTTTTGTTGAACATTATTTGGAATTCTTTAATTAATCCAGAGATATGTATTGGTCCTTTTGCATAGTTAATATGCTAAACTGCTGCAATAAAGTATAGCGCATATTTTACATTTCGGAATACTTTTAAAAAATTTACAAAAATATTGAATAATTTATAAAAAAAAAGTAAAGATGTTTTAAGTTAAGACTTTACTTTTTTCTAAATAATAAAATTCCTATTTTGAAACATATATTTTACTACTTTGAAATAATTTTGAAGTTATTTTAATATAATTTTTTTAGGTTAAACTATTGGTTACAAATTTAATTTTTTAAATAAAAAATAAAATAACATAATTATTGTTTTTGCTGGTTGACTTGCTCGCAGGTTGACTATGATGACAAACTCTAACTTCATCAGTTTCTTCACAAGTTCGTCTTATCTATTGCTGCTCTGGAATGTAGCTCCGTTGAAATAGAGGGAGCCCACCTGTTGATTGCACTCCGAACGATCAAGTCAGTCAGGGCTTATAAGAATTTATGAAGTAGTAAGTTTCAGTCTTAGAAATAGTGTACCTTTATCTGGGGTCTCAACCCCCTTTTATAGCTTACCTCTTGTAACAGTTTTTCATCTCGAGAATCTAATCTCAACTGAAAGCATACTCATCAGGAAAATATTATGTTCAAGGGCACACTCTCACAGTGCTGCAACGGAACTGAATCTTTCCTCTAGGGAGTGCATAAAATAATAACAGAATAACCATCAGGGTACCAACTAATGTACCAACATCAGGGGTCCAATCTGTTTACATAGGCACCCTCTACGTGGTACTACGCTATCTTTCATTATACATGCAACCTAACATCTATGTGCCCTAACACACATGGGTTTAGGTTTAAAATAAAACACTTACTTAACTTATACCACATACATACTAAGCGCACCCCTAGGTCCACAATTACCTTTCGCTAGTCGCCTAGCCTTAAAACAGGTATGGGAAGCATGTTTATAATATACGTGACATGTATCACAAAATATGACCGATAAATTTTGGGTAAATGATATTGTATCATGAGAGCTCTTGCTACATTTAATAAATGACCATGTGTTTCCTTTCAACTATACCATTTTGTTGTGGAGTATTGACACATGATGTTTGATGTACTATTCTTTTATTGACAAAGAAATTAGTCATGAAAAATTCAGTCCCAGATCACTTCTTATTATTTTTATTGTTGTCTCAAATTGTGTTTGAACAAAAACAACAAAATTTTCCAAAACCTAGACAACTTCAGATTTTTGTTTTAAAGGAAAAATTTGTGTACCTCGAATAGTCATCAACTATGGTCAAGAAATATTTATGGCCATGAATTGATGGTATTGAAGATGGTCCCCAAATATCTACATGAATCAAATCAAAATATTTTTTTGATTTAGATATACTAATAGGAAAAGAAAGTCTTTTTTGCTTTGCAAAATGACAAACATCACAAACAAAAGATTTGTTATATTTAACAAAAGGAAATTTATTCTTGATTACATCAATACATTTATTTGAAATATGACCTAATCGAAAATGCCAAAGGGTTTCTAGATCACTCACATTAACAATATTGATGATGTGTAGATTTGATGGGTTTAATTTGAAGTTTCTGGTAAGATTGGATCCTGAGTATATAAAGTTTATCTTGCATCTTAGCAGAACCAATTATTTTTCAAGGATTTTTTGTCTTGGATGTGACAACCATTAGAATCAAAGGTAAGAACATAAGATAGTTTATCAATCAATTTTGTTACTGAAAGAAGATTAAAGGTGAAGGAATATATAAAACATTGTCTATGACATGATCTTGATTGAGAAAAAACTTCCAGAATAATTGGCAATGACTTTATTACCATTTGATAATTTAACAAAAATAGGATGAATTTGTTGATATGAAGCGAAATAAGTTAAGGATGAACAAATGTGATCAGTAGCACCACTATCAATAATCCAAGAACTAAAGGAACAAATAAAGTTATTATCAGTTTGTGTTGTCATGTTGGAAGGAATAACAGAGACTTGACTAGAAACATTGTCACTGGATTTGACCTGTTGTAAAAGACCTAACAATGTTTGATACTGCTCAGGAGTAAAACCAATTTGTTGAGACTCTACTTCTGACTTTGAAAATTGTCTCTCTTGTTGTGTAACAAGAAAGCAAACTCTATTCAAGGATGAATTATCTGATGAATAACATGGTAAGGTGAACAAAGATCTTGTGAGGGATCAACAACTTCACCCATATATAAATGTAGCAACCAGAGCTGAGCTCTGACACCATATTAGAAAGTGGACTTTAAGCCTAACTCAGCCCCATAAAACCGGCTTATGGGGTGAGGTTTGCACCCACTTATATACTATGAAAGACTCTAATCTCTAGTCGATGTGGGATCTCCAACAATTTTTAAGTGGAGTCTTAATGGACTTTTACTCCTTGCTTCCCTATAATCTTATAAATATAAACATTTTGCAAGAAGTTTGAGGTATGAATTTTGAAAGAAAATTGAGTTTTCTCTTTGTGAGAACTTTATGGAGTTCTAAGTTATAAGGACCTAAAATTGATCTTATCATGATAGCTAATGGTGATTAACCTTTATGACTTATCCCTCACATTCTCATCTTTCTTGAGTATGACTTTAATATTCTCCCCCAACTAAATATCAGAACATATCCCTTTCGTTTTCTCTTCAGTTGGTATTAGAGCTTTGCCTCGTGATTCAATGAGATTTTTTTTTACTTTCAAATTTTTTTGGACATATGGAAAGTACTAGTGCTAAAATATCTTATTAACTTAATGCATATCATAAATTGTTTGTTGATGATTTTGTTACAAATAGAGAGGAAATTGAAAGAGAACTTTGAGGAGAGAAGAAGAGAAAATAAAGAGCAAAGATATAGAGGTATTGGAAAAGAAATTATGTTATTGTGATAAGAGAAAGAGATGGAGGAAAATAAAAATAGAGAGATAGTAGAAAACAAAATTAGTGAAGAAAAATAAACTAAAGAGAAGGAGTTGAGAAAAAGGAATTGAAGAGAATGAGTTGAGAGGACTTTTAGGTTTAATTGGTTGAAAAACGATAACTTTGAAGCTGCTAGAATGTGGAGCATAGGAAAGGAACTTGGGTTTTCCTTTAATGGTGACGAGGAAATTGTTATTAGCAAGTTAAAATCTTTGGAAAATCGAGATAGAACAGCAGGTTGTTGGGAAGGAGAGCAGTGTTTCAGATGATGAAGGTTGTTAGTCTGAATATAAGAAGGTTAGGAGGGGGTATTAAACGAAAATATATTAAAGATTTGATCAGCAAAGAACAGGCAGATATGATTTGCTTACAAGAGACTAAATGCGACGAGATTAGTAAGGAGTTGGTTTTTCATCTGTGGGGATCTAATGATATTGGGTGGATTGAAGTTGGTGCTAGAAATAACAAAAGAGGGATCATAACTATGTGGAGAAACAACCAATTTCAACTCGTCAATTCTGTCAAAGGCAACAATTTCTCTGCTGTTGAAGGGTGTGGAAGGGCGGTGGAGGGGTTCAGGTTGTAATAGTTAATGTTTATAGACCAAGCTTGTTGGAGGAAAAGAAGGTTCTATGGAAAGACATCAGTGAGCTCAGACGACGCCAGAATAATAGGGTGTGGTGCGTGATTGGAGACTTTAATTTTGTTAGGAGACAGGAAGAGAGAAGGAGTCTGTTTTCAGCGTCAGACTACAACATAGAAGTCAGAGGGTTTAATGAATTTATTGAAAACTCTGAGCTTGTGGATGTACCGATGGTAGGGAGAAAGTTTACTTGGTACAAGCCGAACGGGTCAGTTAAAAGTAGAATTGACAGGGTCTTAGTGTCCAGGGAATGGTTGGATGTGTGGTCGGATTGTAAACAATTTGTGTTAAGCAGAATTGTTTCTGATCATTGCGCTTTAGTGTTTAAGGTCTCAAAAGTGGATTGGGGTCCAAAACCGTTCAGAAGTTTGGATGCGTGGCAGAGTGATGGGAGGTTTAAAGATTTTGTCAGGAGCAAGTGGCATAGTTACGAGGTACAGGGGGGAGGCATGTTTGTGTTTAAAGAAAAATTGAAA
>Ga0123342_1004317_pt1 | contig 21756 bp, 9 predicted proteins | sample Turbeawhitnodule_FD_89960 | JGI IMG/M metagenome (GOLD analysis project Ga0123342, IMG submission 89960) | Root nodule microbial communities of legume samples collected from Mexico - Turtle bean Mexico white nodule | ecosystem: Host-associated > Plants > Roots > Nodule | place: Mexico: Nepantla...
AACTATAATAAAATTATAAAAAATATATTTTTCATTATTTTTTATAAAATAAATTATTCAATAATACTTTTCATTTTAATTATTATTACTATTATTATAATAATAATTTCTATTTTTTATCATTAGAAAAAGGTGGAATTTAAAAATATTATAAAGGTTATATGTATCTCTTTCTCTTTAAACTTAACTCGAATAACACAAGTGATATTAGAAATTTGTTTATGAATAAGTTTTTATGAGATGTTTCTATTTATAGAATATAGAAAAATTGTGGATAGTTTAAGTGCAAGTAAAAGAAAAATTTTCTTATGAGATAAAGTTAGTTAAAATTTTATATTTTTTAGGTAAAGAAATTTCATGGTAGAAATATCAATATAGTCAAAGTATTGTAAGATTTCACATCGGTGATTCCACCTAGAAAAGATCCAAACATTATATTTTACTCTTTTTCTAATTTTCGATAATGAAAGTCTTTGTTGTTGGAATGTAACCCTATCCCGGTGCAACCCCACCCTACTCTCATTTTTGTTCTTCTCTCTACTTTTCTATCTCTATACTTTATCTAATTCAAAATCTTATTATCTCTTCTCTCTAATTTTCTATCTCTATATTTTATCTAATTCAAAATCTTATTATATCTTCTCTCTACTTTTCTATCTATATACTTTATCTAATTCAAAAGTATTATTAAATCATTTATTTTATAAAAAATATATTTTTTATTATAGGTAATTTTTATTATTGTGTAGGTGATGTATATATTTTTTTAGATATTCAATTAAGTTTAATAGAAAAAAATGGTAAGAATAAAAGTAGTTAAAGGAAACCTAAATCCTCATAAATAAAAAATACCTTATTATAATTTCTATTTATTTTTAAATAATTAAATACTTTTCTTTCTTAAAAATAACTCACATAAGTTTTTAAAATTATTATTAAAGAATTATATATATATTTAAATGTATTATTTTCATATTTTTCAATTAATTGTTAGTAAAAATATGAATATGCAGAAGCGTGTAATACTTATTTTATTTGAAAGTATATATGTATTTTATTAAAGTAAAAATATCAATATATTTTGTCCAAGCAAATCTTTATACAGTAGAATGTATATAATCAAGGAATAACCTGAATATAAATGAATAATTAAGGGATCAACTACATAATATAATATAATATAATATATATATATATATATTATTAATACTACGGAACACAGACGTTTTCGCGAATATATATATTTTATTTATTTATATATAATTATGTTTAATATTAAAATTGAATAAATAATATTATTATTCACACATTTAAATTTAAGTTTATTTTAATAAATATGAACACATGTAAAACACATAAATTTTAGCAAAACATAGCTAATAGAGTAGTAATACTTACCGATTATTCAATTTAGTTTTATTTTGATTAAATATAAATTTTAATCAAATTAAATAATTTTTTAATATTTTAGTTAACTGTATTTTTTATCTTTTTTATTGATTTCTTGTCTTTAAAAACTCACATATTACAACACAATAAAAATTGTAAATTTATAACTATTAATAAAACATGAAAAAATACTATCAATTTATTCCTAATTTTTATTCTTCTCTTCAATTTTCTCTTTTTTTCTTATTAATTTTATTATATTTTTTTTATAATATTTCAGTTTTTCATAAAGTATGGGAAGTATGGTAAAAAAGGTGTGGAAAGTAGGTACGTTGGGAAGGAAAGGGAGAGAAAGGGGAAAGTGGGAAGAAAGATAAATGATTTATGTATACTGAAAAATTATAAAAACTGTTTATTAAATAAATTTAAGGAGAGTAATTAGAAATAATAAATGTAGTACACATATTTTTCAAATTTAATATTTAATATTAATTCTATTTTTAGTTTTAAATTTAAGTAATTATAAAATAACGAAATAACCAAAATAAAATATTGATATAAAGATAAAATAAAAAAATAAATTTATACAAACAAAAACTGTTATAATGGAGAATCTCCTTTATATATAGGTATAGATAACCAAAATAAATTAATAAAATAAAATATGAAGTAAAGATAAAATAAATAAAAAATTTAAAGAATATTTTGAATTTTGTATTTAATAGAAAAGTAGATAGATTTTTTATTTTATTATTTAATTATATTTAAATGTGGAAAAAACCAAATACAAAAATTATATTACATTTTTATTACTTATATTTATATTTATTTTTTTAGCAACACAATAATATCTTTTTAGCAACACTCCCTTTCATATTTTTTACAATATTTTTCTCTTGAAATTTGAAGAAACATTCCCTCTTTTTCAACTGTTTTTTAAAATTAACTGGATTTTCAGTTCATCTTCTCCGCCAAACAAACTCTGCGAGCATGGTAGCGACGCGTTTGGGCACACGAATTGGCACAGCGGTAAAGGAAGTTCTGAGAAGCAAGGGAGCATGGCGAGATTCTTTTATGGCCGCTGCTTCTCGCGCAATCGTGGAGAGAATTCCGTTGGTGAATCTCGTCGTCGAAGTCAGAGATGCAAGGGTCTGTTTGTTACGCATTTTAACGAATCATTATTCGTTTTCTTCAACTCATTAACACGCTCTACTATTCTTTTCGTTTTTCAGATTCCCTTGTCCTCCGAATGCGAGATACTAAAAAACTATCCACTTTCGCAGAAAAAAATCATAGCGCTCAACAAAATGGATCTTGCGGGAGCATCGAATGTGAAGGTAGGGCTTCTTTTCGAGCTTTTTTATTTTCTTTAACTGTTTTGAAGGTTTGTGGAAATTCCGCTGTCTTTCCATCTGTATGTAACCGTGGAAGTTTGAGGGAACATGCGTTTTTAGTCTTTGCATTTTGGTCTAATGTGTTCAACATTTCTAAATTTTCACATCTATGTTACATGCTGTTGAAATTAAAGCAAACATGTATGGTTAAAATTGAAACATTAATTTATAAGAATAAATAAGTAAATAAGATAGGACTGTCAGAGTACCTCAGCATTCGTTTTCTGGAATGTGGTTTTCAGTGTATTTCGTTGCAAAACATGGTAGCAGAGAAAATTGAAAGTTGTGATAAAAGAAAATTAAATTAAATGAGAAAAGTTGTGTGCGAACAAATTAGTAATGTGCTTTTGAGGGAGCTAAGCTAACTACAGTGATCAATAACGCCATGTAGGCTAACTTGCTAACCAAATTAGTAATTAAATTGATAAACTATTCTAACAATTTGATTTGTGGAGTTTAACCAAACTCACTCAAATAATCATTTGGAGGGATTAGTGAAATTGTATTCCTTTTAGATTTGTTAATTAATGATTTTGTTTGTTTTAATAAGTGTTTTGTGAATAGGTATGGATGGAATATTTTAGGGAAAGGAACTGCGTATCTTGTGGAGTCAATGCTCATAACAAGGAGAACATCAGACAGGTATTTGTTCCCTTTTTCTGCATTCTTCCAAAGAGCCTCATGAATGAATGGTCTTATTTATTATGGTGTTTTGGTGTTGTTTATAAAATGTTAAAGCACATGGAACCAAGTTTCTAATTTTGAATCTTACTGTTGTTGTGTACAATCATGTTTAAATTGATTTGAATAAATTTCTGTAAGATGCATCTGTAGTTTAGTCTCTAGCACACATGAATAGTACTGAGAAATTGTTTAAATCTTTAAGCAGTAAGCAAGCAGAACATATCAGTTAGAGATTCTGAAACGTTTGTACTGTATTGCTGCTGCTCCTCTTGACCTTTCTTCTCTTTTAAGCAATAAGCACAATCTATCTATTAGAAATTCCTCTTGGACTTTTTATTTTGAGTTAGTGAGTTTTTATATTTGGTATTGGAGCTCCTAGTTCCTACGTTTTAACTGGTAAAATGAGACAAAAAAATTGTGCTCTGCAACGGAATACAAATACAATTATCTGCATTGTTAATAGACTCTTTTTTTAATTTATTATTATTGTTATTTTTATTATTATTTTGTAATAAATACTTATTTTATAATTGTTCATGAACTAAATTACTAATAAGGATTTTTGCTTTTATGTAGCTTCTAAGCCTTATACAACGCCAAGTGAGTGAATTGAGGAGAGATGATCAATGTTACAATAATAATGATACTGCTACAGTAATGTTAATTGGGATTCCAAATATTGGTAAGTCGGCACTTATCAATGCCTTGCATCAAGTGGGGAGAATCAGTGCAGCAGGTATTCAAATTATTATTACAATTCTAGTAGAACAGGCTAAATGACATGCTCAACTAGTGAGAAACACCAGTGGATATATTTATATATCTATTCACAAATTTTCTGTTTTATTTTATAGAAAAAGGAAAGTTAAAGCATGCAACTGTGAGTCCTGAGCCAGGAGAGACTAAAGACATTCGAAGTTTTAAGGTTAGCCCTTTGTTTTCTTTATATATTATATAATTTTCCATAATGTGGACTATCAGTTTATAACTTTTCTGTCGTGCTGAAGGATACCAAAACTCTTAATTAGCCTCTGATATGATTTTGGAAAATCAGAGTCTCATTCTCCCCTGGTCATTTTTTTAAGAATCTCATTTTTAACAGAACATAAGTGATGAATGATAATTTTAACTCTTGGTAGGTGCATGTTAACAGAACAATAAGTGATGAGTGATAATTTTAACTCTTGATAGGTTTTTGGTGTACAGACTTGCTCCATATAGGCATCTTACGTTACCAGATATATAGTATGGTTGTGAAAGATACTCATGTTAGGTAAGCTGGTAAGATTCTTTTATCAAGAGAAGAGATTTAACCACTTAAACCACCAAAAAAAGGTCTAGAATAACTCTTCTGCAATAACACTTGAACCACTAATATAACACTTTTACAATAAAACATATAAATCAAAAGAATGCAATATAATAAATTTATAAAGAAGTTAAAATTGAAATTATATTATTTTTCTCTATTTTAAATAAACAAGCAGATTTTTCGGCTCACTGCCATAGGCTGTTATCCACTATTGATATCCATGGTGCTTGATTTAAAAAATAATTGAGAATGTAAGTTGCCTGTGTTCTTCCTACGTATTCCAACATGTAAATTATTTATAGCCAACTGCTGTATACTTTTAAGAATATACTTAGAAAATAAAGGAAGCTTTTTGGCATGGTTAATAAGATGACTTGCACCTCAGAAAACAGTTTAGAAGTGATAAATTTCTAGTTGAAGAAAATAGTCGTGTATTTAAATGTTTAGAGAAGGTTGATGTCCATATTGTGCACTTTGTTGGCCTATCTATGCTAGTATGATCTCCATACTTCCTTCCTTGTTTTGCTTCTTGTTCACTCATACATGAATTAGTACATCTTTTGTGCTTTTCTCACTTTTGAAACTTCTGCTTTCCATTCAGATTGGTAGCCATCCCAATATCTATGTGTTTGACTCTCCAGCTATTTTATCTCCCAAGATTCCTAATGTTGCTGTTTTATCTAAATTAATTTTAACAGGTATGTTTAATTGATTTTCTTTCTGCTCCGTTTCTTGCCTTGATATTTTCTTCCGTTTCTACACAATGCACTCCCCCAACTTTGCATCATCCTACATATCTTTTGTTATACCAAACTAGTGTAGAGTAATTTTCATTTCATAAGTACATCATAACTTCCAAGCGAACTAAGAACAAAAAGAATTTCAATAAAGGGAAATTTGTTATTTATGGTTAGGTTAGCTTTTGTAACTTTTAGATATTCTCCTGTTGTTCTCGCTCATACCTTCATTTCAATCTTTATCCAGGAGCAGTTGCGGATTGTTTAATCAGGAGAAAAGAAGTTGCTCAATATTTTCTAGCTATACACAACTCTAGTGACCAATACAAGAAATGGGCAAAACTATCTATAAAGGATGATGATAGATCATTCCTTAAAGGCACAACAGAACAGTTGACTAGCTCCGATATGAAGCAGAAAAGCCAAATCCCGACAGATCACACACAGGTATCTGTAATTTATTGTGTATTATCTTAATGCTCATATAATGTTTTCTACTGTATGATTAAAACAATAGAAAGTTGTAATCCCTTAAAAATAAACAGCCGAGCATAAGAATGATGAAAGGGAAATCCATCATAGAATTGAACCCAAATTGTTCCAAGTTAAATATGCAAAAATTTGGGAACTAATAAAGGAGCCAAAAGCTTTGCATTTCTTTGGAAGTTGGCTTGTACGCTACTGGAGCAAGTGAATAATCAGCATGAGGATTTAAAGTTTGACACCAGAAATTGAAATTTCGATTTGGATGACAAAGTTCCATTTGTTAATTTATCTTCTTCGTTTCCCATTGTTCATTTGATTGATAAAGACTGGTTAAAACAAAATGTCATATGATCTGTCATTTCTCTCAAAAAGTTTACCATTACATGCATTTTAACTTTTGGTTTCCCAGGACTGCATAGTGCAGGATGTTCGACGGACACTTTATGAAACAATTTCATCTTTCGAAGGCGATATAAACTGTGAAGATGAAATGCTTGCACTCATTGATAGGCAGTTTACTGCCTTGCAGGAAGTTTTCCATGTTTCAGTTAAATGTGAAGAAGATGCTCATGACAAGGTAGCTGAGAAGTTGCTTAATCTTTTCCGTACTGGCCGTATTGGACATTATATTTTAGACCATCTTCCCGGAAAGATTCAGTGATACATGGAGCTCTTCATTTTTGTGACTATTCATTGCTTCTCTTTTCATTTAACCTATTTCTTTTACTGTTATAACCATTTTTGGTTAAGAGTTAGGAGTACTGAAGTTTATGTGTCAAGAAGCTATTAAGATCTCTTTCTTTCTTCTGGGGATTGTTTCAACCTCCATATTTTTCTTCTGCACTCATAAATACAAAAATCTCCACTTTCTCTTTAAAAGATATTTTTGAATTGTGCAATAATTTTTTAACATAAAATTTTAAATTGCATAATGCCAAAATCATTTGACTTTCAGATTGCACACTTTGGCAGAGTTATTTGTTTTTAAAAATATAAATGAAGACATATACAATGAAAGGAAAAAACAAAAGGAGGAAAAACTTACTTACAAATTATAAAAATTGAAAGAGAATACATATTTTATCTTATAATGTTTCTTATGTTTTATAAATTATATATATAATGGCTATGATAGTGTTATAGATTTATGCATTTCTTAAGTTTTGCAAAGTTTTATACATGTATCTTGCTTCAACTATTGTACCATGTTATTTTTGCAATAATTGTATTATTGTAATGACTGATCATCATAATGTTTTAATTATTTTTCTAATTTTTATTCTCAAAATAAACTTATTTTGAAAGTGGTTTATCCTATTAAAGTTAGTTTAAGAGCGTGTTTGAAGTAAAATGTTGACACTAATTTTGGTGTTGGTAAAGTTATCAGTGGTGACAGCTTAATGTAAAATATTTATTTCATTATTTTTTACAATAATGAAAGAAGGCAAAATGATTGAGGGGATTGTACCACGTATCTGTATATTTTGTGAGGTTGAATTTTCCAAATTCATTACGAAAGAACAAAAATGGATGGGACAATAGAGGCAAAGATGACGAATTTTATTAGAAGTGGTTCCAATGCCTCTGAAATTGAATTGAATAATTAAAAGAGAAGCAATAAGAATCCAACTCTTTAGCCTTTTCATTTTGAAGTGTATTTTTTACACCGAGAAATGTATATTCCAAAATGAATGAGTGGTCAATAATTTTATAAAACAGAAAAAAAAAAACACGTGAATCATATTCGGATCTATCTGATGGGTATGTTAGAAAATATTAAAAGTTGTAGATTTCATAGCTAATAAAATTTCACTTACTTTCTAGACTTTCTTTTATACGGTTAAGTAACAAATTCTGAGTTAAGGTAAAAGATAAAACGAGATGGCGATTTATTTTGGATGGAGACATAAAGAATAAATATGTTACTATAAAAAAAAATGAGTGCCTTGGTGAAAATAAAGTTATACTTCTTTTGAACTTTTTTACTTGATAAAAAAAATAGTTTTTTACTTTATTAGATATTGTATTTTATTTTGCAAGATTTATAATTTTCACATTCCCTAATGATCGGTGAAGTTGTTTCAACACAATTAGAAAATGAAATTTTGTAAATGATTTCAAGACTCCCAAAATCATTTTTTCAGCATTCAATCCATCTTATAATTTTAAAAATCTATTTTGAAGCCAATTATTCATTTCTTCCAATATATTATGAAACATAGTCAACCTATTTGTTTCTTCATGCATTTCATAACTAGCATCATTTTCAAAGTTAATTGAACTTATATTACTTAAAAAAATCATATCCTCCCATCAAATAAATATCCACTTCTTCATCCTTCCTCGATAAAATACTTGATGAAGACTCATCATAATCTTGTCAAATTGTATAGGCTTTTTTGACTTTGCCTCCTTTCTAATTTTTCTCACTATTTTATCCTTATTTTGATTGTTTGAACATTTAATCATGACGTGTCCTTGCTTTCCACAAGTAATCAAGAAAATTTGGTGAATTAAAATCAAATTTTTATTCGTATACTTTCTTTGAGGATAGTTTCTCATTTTTTTTCTTCAGAAACCTTCCAAATTTTTTACAAGCAAAGTCAAATTTTCTGAGTCGATATGTTCATCAAGTTCTTCTTCATTGTTTTCACCGTTTTGTACAGTTGTCTTCAAGACAAAGACTCTTCTTATCTCAGCTCTTATGTTCAATCAATATGTTCATTTTCAACTTGTGTTCTCTGAGTTTCCTAACGAAGGACGCTATAAGCATTATAAGCATTGAAAACAAGTCTTTTTTATTCTGAAATAATAATGACCTTATATTGTCAACTCCTATCTAAACATTTCAGGTTTCTTATGCTAGTCTAAAGAGAAGTGGATCATAGGGGTTGAACACAACACAATATACAAATTTAGATGATGACATCAAACTCAAATTGTGTTTTGTAAAAAAACCAGAAACACCAATGTCCAACTAAGCATATGATTTTAGTTTAGTTCATTAGTTTTCAAAGGGAACATTTACTTGTGTGTTTTTATTTCTTAATTATAAAGTTGTCACATTGTTTTCAACTTATTTTCAGTCTTCAAATATTTGTGTAATTTTTTTTTTGTTTACTCTATTTTTCTATAGAAATCTTTAAAAAAAGGAAAGTGCTGATTTTGTAATTAAAAAATAGTAGTAGGAAATATATAAAAAAAAACAAGTATATGAGCCCCTAAACTTTTTTAAAAGACTGAATTAGAAATATCAGAATCTGACCCAATAGATCTACTGTTTTCCAAAATATATGCAGACAAGTAACCAAAGGAATAAGCAACTACAGTTCTTCAAAATATATACCGAAGTCACAGCCCCAATGGAATCCATAACTAAAAGATGGTTGACAATACCCAGACATGAACATAAGCTCTCTCCCATTAGGAGTTGCCAATTCTGTTTCTTCCCTTTACCAGCTCTTGGCTCACTTTAGCATGTTTAGCACTCAAATTCTATTAAGTGGAAAATAGTAGAAAGAAACAAAGACAAATTCATAAGGACTAAAGCAGTGGCTTAAAATACAAACACAAACATTATAATCAAATTTATTTCGGAGCAGGAGCAGTAACTATCAAACTTATCAGCCACGCTATGATGGACCAAATGCTCCAACAAACTACGAAAAGGACAAAAAGTCCAGCCAAAATAGTAAGGAGAGGAGGTCCCTGAGCAGCATTGCTAGTTTTATTTACCTCTGATCCTTCTTTGGGTGATTTCCCATCTACAGAGTTGGGGTTTGTTGCGAAAACAGTCAACAGCCTTTGATTCACTTTCAATCTCCTAAAAACTTTGCACCTGGATACAATAAAAACCAGAAGATAATACAGTCTCAGTCTGAGGATATATTACTACACAAATAAGAAAAAACATTTTTTATTAAAAAGGATGCAATTATTACAACAATGTTAGAATACACGCACTGTCATTCATTCAAGTAACATGATATAATGGGAGAGGAGAGAGTTGTTTCATTTTTGGTAAATTTTTCATATTTTTTAACAAGTAACCTTCCAATCATTCTTTGTTCATTTTTTTTTATCATTCTCTGAATTTAGAAATCAAAACTAAGCCTCTCCTCCCTCCCCCTCCAAACTCCTCCATCCAAACATATCCTAACATACGCAGCTAAGATCTCTGTTGGAAATACCTACATACAGCTTAACTTTTTCTGATTTATTTATGAAAACTCGGGCACGGGTTTGGAAGTGCTTATGAAATCTTTTGGCTTATTTTACTAAACTCTCTGGATGGTTTCTGAAAATAACTTACAACTAGTATGAAAACAGTTTAGCCCAATTCCTTCTTCAACTATAAATATACTCAGTTGTTTTGTTTAACAAACAGGAGGATAATGAGAAACCTTTTTATTAAAAAATAAGAAAAGGATTAAAATAAGAACCATTAAACAAAGCAAAGTCTACAATTTGTCCAATGAAAATTGAAGAATCAAGAATCCAAGCCTCCATTTATTTATTTAGTGACAGCCCCAAATTTTTCATAGCCAAACAACAAAGTTTTAAAGATAATTTTGATGCAATTGAAAAAAAACTTACATTCAGGCAAAACTTAAATGTAGTTCCTAAAGTGGCTTTCGGTAACGTTCTCTTATCAAAGTCGGAGTTCTATTCTATCTCACTAACTTCATAACAATGTTTGCTTAATGATCAACGTAGGACATCGAAATAAAACTCCACTTCTGACCAAAGAACAACACTAAAAAACTGCATCCAAGTTCTCTAAAAAACTTAAACGAAAAATAAAAAAGAGCAAGCAAGATTTTATCACGACGATTAAAGCCAACAACTCTGTTAGTTGAGCACACTGCAAAACCAAACAATAGTTTCCACCGCCATATAAATATTGAAATTTAAAAAAGAAAAACACAATCAGTAGAAAGCGGAGAGCAATTTAAAACAGAAACCGAGCAAATGCAAAGAAAAATGTGCAGAAAAATACAGAACTAAGATGTAAAAATTAAGAATGAAGAGATAAAAAATTGATGAAAAAGTGTGAACCTGAAGGAAGAAGAGGAGAGAGAGAAATTGAGAGGTGGAGCAATGGAGAGAAATTGAGGTGGCGAAGGAAACCCTAGTGTGAGCTGAGGCTGTGGTAGTGGTGCGTGTAAGAATCTGAGATACGCCATTTCACTCTCTCACTCTCACAAACACTCTAAACAAACAAGGACCATCAAATTCTTCAATAAATATTCTCACATTTATCTTCTGTTTGAATTCTGAGTTAGCAGTTAATCAGTGTTTTAATAGGATTTTTTAAGTTGAATGCATTAATAGTATTTTTATATATAAGAAATTGATTGATAACTTTTTTTTAACTTAAACTTATCTTTTATAGTAGAAACTATTTGGTATAAATTTTTAAGAAAATTATTTAGTTTAAAAGTTATTATCTTTTCTATTAAAAAATTATGTTTATAAAAATAAGAAATTAGTAAAATTGAATTATTAGATGTTAAAAATAGTATATATAAAGAATATTATTTTCGACGGAGAGATTGTAAGAAAAAAAGGTAATTGACTTTCTTTTTTTAGTTTTTGTAATCTTTTAGTGAATATATTTATTACTTTTTTTTATATGACAATCTATGATGTACAGTAGTTTTATTTATAGCAAAGGTAAAAATATTTTATATTCTATTATATAAAATCTTTCTTTTTGATAGCATAATAAGTATGAGAATTTAATTATAATTTTATCCATCTAATCTTTGTCATAGACAATTGTTATATCATGCAAAATATTATATATATATATATATATATATATTATTTATTTAAGATAATAAATAAATTTGTATTCAAATAAGTTGTTTGAAATTGTATTCTTTTTATCAAAATAAATTTTTTCTCTCACATTAAAACTATCCCTAAAAGAAATTTAACTGTCTTCAATAATAAAAGTTTGATTGTCACTCATTCAACCTACCCCACCTCCTCTGTAATAGTAATCATGAATAACAATTTTATTCTTTCTATCAATTGAAATTCACTCATCTAAAATTAATGGATGATGGGTAAAAAATTAAAATGGTAGAATTATAATATTTAAAAGATTTAATTAATGGATGATGTTATAATATTTTTAAAATATACATGTTATAAGTTCAACTCAAAAGATAGTTTGAGTAGCATTCTAGATTGGTATCCAAATCTTGTTTTTACGTCTTTTTAGACAGAACTCTAGAGTTTGTAGAATCTACTTGAGTATCGTGTACATTTATAATAAGTTATCACATTGCTAACGACCAACACAAGAGTAAGCTACCAAAGTTATCTATAGACACAACTCTAGAGTTTGTAGAATCTACTTGTGTATCGTGTACACTTATAACATGTTATCACATTGCTAGCGACCAACACAAGAGTAAGCTACCAAAATTATCTATAAGACACCCACAATCCTAAGTTTATGTAATTTAACATTGAACCACATAATCACATGCAATCCTTAATCCTTTTCATAAAATCTGTATACATATGCATAAGGATCACACATGGATCCATATTACTATGACATTCATTCAGAAATATATATATATATATATATATGAATATCTTCTGAAATACTTGTATTAAGAATTTGCTACCAAAAAATTAACATCTAACTCATTTTAGCAACTCTAGTCTCAATTACACGGATAATAGTGGGTTTATAACAAAATAGTAAGTTAATGTATTAGTTAATTAATAAAACGAAGAAAACATCATACTATACGCATAAAACCACGCGGTAATATTTGAATGAATAAAATTAGGATCCTTAGTCTTATGTTAATTTGATATGGTAATGTAGAAAGAACAAGAAAATGAAATTTATAAACTCTACATAAATAATACTAAGTCAAATCTTAAAGATATTTTATTTTCAATTTTTTAAACCATATATGCTCATAGTTTCAGTTCGCTAGTATCATAATCGGCAGCATTTATTTAAATTCAACTTCTTTACAATGGATACACATAAAATATAATGTGTAAAAAACGTGTATTAGTTAATAATTTAACAAAATTAATCGTTGACATTGACATTTTAAAACACTCATCAAACTAATTCACATAATTCTAATCTCATAATTCCTATACAATAAACCTAATGAGCATGAATGAGTGGACAATTCATAAGCAAATGCATCCCGCTAATTTGAGAATACAAAACTCCTTCGACAAGACTTTTTATGAATTTCAGCCAATAAAAGTATCAAAAAGTGTATTGAAAGGATAAAGTGCTAACATTTTTATTTTATTTTCATACGAGAAAGTTACACTCATCTATAGGTAAGGCTCAAAGTATACAAGTGCAGTCGATCATTTGTCAAAAGCGTCGTTCCAATTTAGAAAGAATACAACGGGATAACCCTAACAAAATGCCTTTATTCTTTATATATGCTCATTCAAACCTAATAATTATTGCAGTTCATTAAAAAATGTGGAAAGACAACTTTTGAGGGTGAAATCCACCCTAAACCCTAAATACAAAAATCTTCTAAAATAGAAACGATGGAGGAGGGCAATGAATATTGCTCATTACAATCATACCAAACTTTTTAACTCAACACACGTGTACCGCAGTGTGTTTTAGCCATTATTAACAGAGAAACGGTGCTTTAAATTTCAGGATGATTTGGCGCACAATTGCTCGAGCTTCTCCAGTGTGACACTCTTTGGCCTTTCAAGTGGCATTCCCAGAGCCCGGTCCCATATCAACTGAAATCCACCAAAAGCGAAACCTTAACCCAAGGTAACAAAAACATAAATGTTAAAGCAGGAAACAATGGGGGACGACAGACCTGAGGGCCAACTCCAAAGCTCCTCGATACACCAAATAGAACAGTATAATAGCTGTCCACAACAATGTCACAGGTCATTAGATTCAGCATTCATCAATTAATTTCAAAATGAAAACTATTTGAAGTCGAAAAGGCGAAAAGACCATACTTTTCCTCAGTTAGACCATAGTAGTTCAGTAGCACTCCACTGTGAGCATCAACATTAGGCCATGGATTTTTAACCTACACCAATGAAAAAGTTCAACCATACCAATAAATTCCCACTAATAGCAAAGAGTGTAATGAGTACATTTATTAATCAGTTCAACGTGTATCAAATTAAATGTGGGACTCTAATTGAAAACAACATGTGACAAAATATAAAGCAAACAGATCCAACATAGAATGTAAAGGATCAGATTTAAATTCATGCGATTGTGAGTAAAAAAATAGTAACTGACTACCCTGGAAAAAATCAATACTTGCATCTAATGAAACTATTCAAAGACTAAATGAAGTTGAGAATAAATAATTTCATAAAACGTATATTGAAAAATGAAAACATAAACATTACCTTGCCTAACTTTGTCAGAATTGGAGGCACAACCTCTTTTATTTTAGACACCTGAAAGGGTCACAGTCACATTAGATCATAAAGAAATTAAATCACAAGAATAGAGGGTTCGTTGTGTAGCAAAAAAGAACTCCAAAGCCAACACAATCTGGAATTAGGAAAAAAGTGATTACCAACTGGAAAAGTGGATCATTAGGCAAATGCTTCAAAGCAAACTCCCTCTGGCACGTGTATCTTGGATCTGTCTGGCGCAAAACCCCATGCCCATATCCAGGCACAACCTGAAGATCCAAAAGTCAAAAGCCAAAGCCTATACTATATTATCCTAGAAGCAGATGGTGGTATTATCTCTAAATTATTTGGTGCAAAGATATACATATTACCACATACAAAAAACTTACATTATAATAAAGCATAATATGTTTATTACATATATCATTTCTTTATTTTGAAAATCTACAAAAACCTGTTAAATTTTCAAGTAGAAACTTCCCGTTATGGAAGGCTTGCATTGTAAAAAGAAAAATTGTGGCTGGGTGTGTGCATGTCCAGATGCATAAAGGGAACTGAAGAACCATAATGCCCTCCAGCCAACATATCATTTTCCTCTGGAAGAAAAGATTTTGAACATAACGCATTGGACACAGTGGCATGCTTTATCCAATTGATTTTCTTTTCATTTTTTGAAATGTAATTCGTATCCACAGCTCTTCCATAACAATTTTCATTACTTAAAAAGTTTAGACAAAATCATAATTAAGCAAAACACTGAAGTTAAAAGTAAAAAAAAAATCATAATTCAGCATCTAGATTCCTCTCAGTTATGACATTACCTGGCCTTTACTCAATGTTTTATTTATGTAGTCAGCCAATTGCTCTGTACTTATGTTGGGAGTTCCAAACTCTGCAACTATTGACCTGATCCATCGGAGAACTTCCTGTAGCATCATAATAGAAGTAAACAAAACTATACATATACGTATTTGCATAAATCTGACTGAAGTGAACAGAACAGAGTATAGTAGTAAAGCAGAAGGGTTACAAAAAATGGTAAAAATGTAGGTATTATTACGAGCAAAAATTATAACCAAACATGATTGCTGAACAGAAAGATGAAATATAGAAATTTTTATATCAGATAACAGAAAACTGATAAAAAGGGAAAACCAAATAACAAAATAACCTGATTGGCCAAACCATGCAGGGGACCAGCTAAACCATTCAAAGCAGCCGCAAATGCAAGGTAAGGATCTGATAGAGGACTAGAAACCTGAGGGGTAAACACAGTACAGTACATTAAAACAATAAATATAATAAAAACACAGGCATTTACCAAAGTACAAACGATGCATATTAAAAATACATTTTATTAGTATTTTATAAAGCAAAATTAGTACAGGATAGAAAGAGCTTTTGATTAAAGGAAGTAACTTACTAGGTGGGCTGTGTGTGAGCTAACATTTCCACCCTCATGATCACTGCAAACAAAATTTTGGGAAAAATAAATCAAACATTAGATACTGGGGTTTCCAATAATTACAAGAGAATTATACAACTTGTAACGATCAAAGTATGTGACATCATTAGCAATAACTGGGGTTGCTGTAATTACCTGTGGATGGAAATATAAAGCCTCATAAACTCCAGCATTTCTGGATCATCAAACCCTAACATATGGGCATAATTTGCACCATAATCCAAAGAATCATCCATCGGTATGATTTTACCATCCTTGAATATCCTTTAAAATAGAATAACAAGTTAATTCAAATGTCAGACGCCAGTAGAAACCTATCAGTTTTTATCAATGTCATAATATATGATATAATGATATCTCTCATTGTTCTTCTTTTGTGTGCGTGTGTATATAACATAATAAGCATCCCATAGAATATTAAGTGTAATTTTGATTAGGATGGATATGCTTTACATACCGTCGATAAATATAAGCAGCAATGGCTGGCAAACGTGCAATCAAATTCATGGTATCCTCATAAGTTGGCTCCCAATACCTAAATCCAAGCAGTGAAACAGCTAGAGTAACATATAATGTTGGAAATAAAACAAACACCGTTTAGAATTTTACCTTGCCTTAGCTATCCCACTCCCATATGCCTTTTGAAACTCACTCTGCACCTGAAAAATGTAATGAATTGATTGTGAATCCTTTGTTTCTATTTACAAGAAAAGGTGAAGAGAAACAAGTATCAGAAAAAAGAGATTAGGAGCTTCTTAAACTTGTAAAGTGTGAGAGTAATAAGCTTAGCAACGAACAGATAGAGCTCTCACGGTGACCAAAGAGGAATGTCCTCAGGAAAACCCATAATGTCCCAGACACAGGATTTGCATTCCCTAGTTTAACAGATCCATGCTTTCTGGATTGATGAAACAAGGTATTGATTGTCTGATTATTAATATTTTATTGAGCATTGTAGTTATAGACTTAGATGTTAAAGGTTGCAGACCACTTTCAAAGAAAGGAATATGGGTTCCATACAACTGGGGTGTAAATCACTTTCAGACTCGAAGCCTGGCTGCTTCTTGATTCAGATTTCCCAACATCCGGAAATTCTTCTCATTAAGTGTAGGCATTATTCCAGCACATTGAAACATACACTGCTGTTACCACTTTATTATAGTGGTTTGGAATTTTGTTAAGTTCAAATGTAAATAGATCCCCAAGCACCACGATCCTTCCTTAGAGACAACATATTGTCAACCAAACCTGTTTTCATCTTCCTTTTTATTTTGAGAAGAGTCTAAATCTAGATGGATATTTGAGAACATTTTTAAATTAAAATCCTTTCAAAGATTGCTATCTGATTGACGGAAAAAGTTTTTGGTGTTACTATTCGAATGTGTTCGGTATATTAGATAATAATCTCAACAAAGGAAATAGCTTTATACACAGTTTTGGAGCTTATGATTAATGCTAATAGTTTATTTTTTAGTTAACTGTTGTTTTCCCATTGTATTCATAACAATTGATTAATTTAAATACAAAGCCAACAATTCATACCCATTTTTTTATTTTAGTATAAAATTTTCTAACACAGTTAAAACAAAATTTAGATCATCTTAAATCAACTTTTCACCCAATATACCCAAAAATAAAACTTGTTTCATACTGTCGATCATGCCAGTAGTCAATTATATCTATAATTGATTTTTGAAATAATCTATTTTTTCAAAAGCAATCCTAACCAATATTGTCAAACAGGAGGATCAAAAGGAGGATAAAAGATAGTAACTCAAGGATCGGAACTCAACTCATAAGCACATAAGAAAATTATATTGTTAGTCATATAAGTCATTAAAAATGATATAGGCAAGAAAAATAATTCATAATAAATCATGAATACTAAGATCCAATATATAACCATCTCAAAACATGTTCATAAGTCATGAATGACTCACAATAACTAATAAATTCATAATGCATAACAAGATATTAAAAAATAATAGAACAAAACATCATAAGGAAATATCAAATCATAACACTTTCCAACAACTATCAAAACCCAGCAATGTTGCTATGCAAGCTCAAAGGTTGGGGATGGCAATGGTCAAGCAAGTATCAATGATGGTGATATGGATGGGAGGGTTAGAGACTGTGATAAAAGGGTCGACAACAGCCAACAATGGCAATGGGAGAGCAATGTAGCTCATACGGGTCATAATTGCAAAGATGGCAAAATGGTTATCATTCATGTTTCTGAACCCTTGGGCAAATGGAGTGTTCTTAACTTTTAGGCTGGGTCAATGAACCCAACCCGGAAAAGCCCAAACATGACTTGAATTTTTAACCAAGCCTACATTCAGAATTGACATGACCCCCGATCCTCCAATTTATTTAGCAAAATCTCCATGTCACTCACCGAGTTTGCTCGCTTGGTCACCAAAACAACATGCAAGTTTACAACTATACTCAAGCATTGACAACATTGATCCTAACACACTAAAAGTAGAAAAAAAAATATAGTAATCATAGGAAATCGAAATAGAGAGGGGGAAACAATGTAAAACTAGGTAACTATATATTTCTCTTACAAAGAAAACATATTTAAAATTTTCTTCTTGTACATTTGTAGCCTAGTTAATTCTCTATCTATACTGTATTATAGATATAATATAATACTATGCAAAAAAATACCAACAAATGCTAATATTAAGAAACTATGGCACAAAAACTAGCTGCATAAATCAACCAAAAATGATTTGATTATATTCTGAAGACATACCACAACCCAATATTTTATGATACTCTTTCGATTACTTATGCTTTTGCGAAACAAACATATAGCACTAGCATTCCTCCACATTATATCCGCTTAGATGAGAGGTCTTCAAAAGTGCATTCAGGTCTAACTCACAACATATATCTTTACATTAATGACTGAACATCTTGAGCATAAGACTAAATATTGGTAGTTCGTTAGATACCAGTCCTATAAAGGGTGACACGACCCCAACAAACTTTACTGAGATAGACTCTAATACTATCTTAGAAAGTGGATTAGGTCTAACTTAACCTTACAAAATTGGTTTACAAGATAAGGTTTGCACTTACTTATATACTATAATTTGGTCATATATTTAGTTAACATGAGATCTCCAACAAGAGGGATAAGAACGAAAGAGCAAGCAACAACATATGGTTCATTGAAGATTATAGCAGCTCAGATTGAACCTTGGATAAGCACATGTTAGACGTGTTAATCAAGAATTTCCAGTCAAATATTGCTTACAGTTATCAACTGATTTCCATCCCATTTTATGCTTTTCTGAGCTAAAATTGATCCATTGTCTTCCTAATGAATCTTAGTTTTCAAATTCTTTACTCAGTCTTGATATTATTAAAGTATTAGCAAATAAGTCAGATTGATTAACCAATTACAGAAGAAAAGTTACAGCTAAAAAGAACAGAGAGAAAACTATATAAATAGAAAGATCATGAAAGAATCTGTGGCTCAACCTGAAGTGCCATGACACCAGTTGTGAATTGAGTCATTGGATGAGCAGAAACAGGTAATGCATCAATTGCCTTATAAGCATAATCTGCAATAAAAACTAATAATAAGTACAAGAATGAACACAGACTCATAAACAACAGAAACAAGCTAGCAAATTTTATGTTAAAAACTTCTAGACACACTGTGAGTGACATTTGAACAAGAGCAAGAACAAAGACTGAATGTTCACAACCAAGACAAAATGCAACAAAGCATATCCAAATATTTTAAGTAACAAGCAGTTACAGATGTACAATTCCACAAACAAGAACCATGCATATGAAAAAAGGGACAATTGACAAGCAAGTCATAAGGTTCCTTTGCAGTCATGGTTCTAAACAACACACAAGCTACCATGAGAGACTACAAGTTATAATCATATCTATGATCCTGAACATATTATCAGGTACAATTTATGTTCCGTCAATTCACCTAATCGAGAAAGACCATTATACCACAATGAGTAACACATAGCTTCAAGGTAATTATAACAACGGTATAACAACAAAAAGAAACAGAACCTGGGATAGTTGCACGACTTCGCAATTCCTGGGATAATGAGTCAACTTGCTCTTTGTTTGGTATCTGTGACAGAGGGAATTAATCAAAGATTATACAACAAAATACGAACTGAGTGCAGATACTAAAACACCTTCATATAAGGATTGTGCTATATTATGCCACAGCTAAGCAAAATCCAAAATAATTAATTCAATTTGATTTTCTAAAACTGTTGCATACCTTTCCCGTCAATAGAAGCCACAGTACAGCCTCGGGCAAAGGCTCCCCGCCAGGAAAAGCACCTGGAAGCTTTTTCTGGCATTCGGGAATTGACATGCCTCTAAAGCGAATACCCTGTAAGATATAACACGCTGCTCTCAGAGAACCCTTTGATAAACAGTAAAACATTAACAAAAAAATGCTACAAACATTTTACAAATTGATTAAATTAGTCATAAGCAAGAGATTATCACTTTAATAATTCACAAACATCTGAAGAGTGAAGGCTGATTTAATTTACATATATACCTCATCTGGGTCAACAGCTGACCCAAGCCATACTAAAGCTGTCATTCCTCTCATTCCACCAAGTACCTTTAAATAGTGACAAATGGTGCTAAAAAAATAAGTTAAATCACAAGCTTATTGACAGAAGAAAGGACAGTTTTCAATGCCACTAGTAACTATAAAAGATATATATCTCCAAAAGGATAATACAATTACCATATCAACAGTTATTTTTCCCAACTCAACACTTCCATGATCTTTCTTCAGTTTCTTAACCCGTTCCTGCAACCAGGTTTTGATGTATAGATTAAAGGTAGAAAGAGATAATAACATTCTTTTATAAGAATTAACTAATGTTTTGCATGTTACAAGCTAACATGAAGAAACAATGAAACGAAGGAAACATAGTTTATGAAATCAATCACAACTGAGAATTACAAAACAGGTAAGGCATTGAAAGCACATGCAAAGCACAAATCACTGCAACAAAATTGTGCATTGAAAGCTGAACACAAACAAAAAATGAATTCACATTATCTCTCACCCACCAATATACCAACCAAAAATACAATATAGACACGACACGACAAAACTATCACACACTTCAATGACAAGAGACACACACACTTGAATGAGAGGCAGACCCGAAAATTAACAATAAACCCTGAGAAATATGGATTACAAACTAATGCATCCAACATATGACAGTGTCACCACGGAAGCTTAAAATTGCAGACAAACCTGATACTCCGGAACCAGTTCTTTCAACTCGGAATAAAGATCCTGCAAAAGAGAAAAATAACCCACAAAAAAGAAAAGTCAAACAAAGTCCAAAATTCATAACCAACTTCACGCTATAATAAACAACAATTAGTCTCAGGTATCCTTCATTTCGAAAGTCCAACAAAGAGATACTATACTAGAATACCCAATTCCAAACTTCACCACAATAACAGTATTAGCAGCACCCTCCTCAGATAAAACACAGAATCTAACACTGCTCAGAATAAACTAACTTTTCATCAAGCACCAACAACACAGTGATAATAATAGAGAAAGAAATTACAGTGTTACTGGAGCTTGGAGTTTGAAGCCATCTAACTGAATTCGCGAGATTAGATTGCTGACCCTGTCATTCCATTGCAAAAATAAAAAACAGCAACTCGCATAAGCAACAATCAAACACAAAGAATGCAGTAAACAAAATAGTCAGTTACTGCTTTCTCAGTTACCACGCGAGACCGAAGCCGAGAAAGCGCAGAAACGCTTCTGAAGAACGCCATTTGCAGTAGCGCAACAACAACCTGCACCAGCTCTTCAGTGTTAGGAACGCA
>Ga0123342_1004318_pt1 | contig 21754 bp, 20 predicted proteins | sample Turbeawhitnodule_FD_89960 | JGI IMG/M metagenome (GOLD analysis project Ga0123342, IMG submission 89960) | Root nodule microbial communities of legume samples collected from Mexico - Turtle bean Mexico white nodule | ecosystem: Host-associated > Plants > Roots > Nodule | place: Mexico: Nepantla...
AGGGGGGTGTGTTGGAGATCCCACATCGACTAGAGATGAGAGCCTTTCATAGTATATAAGTGGGTGCAAACCTCACCCCATTGAGCCGGTTTTATGGGGTTGAGTTAGGCTTAAAGTCCACTTTCGTAACATGGTATCAGAGTCATTTCGAGCCTATCCTAGCGAGTGTTTGTGTTGGGCCTATCGTGCCACCCGCTATCGGACCACCCAAAATATATAGTTCCACGCCCGAGCTTCTATCTATCACTCTCGGCGTGAGGGGGGTGTGTTGGAGATCCCACATCGACTAGAGATGAGAGCCTTTCATAGTATATAAGTGAGTGCAAACCTCACCCCATTGAGCCGGTTTTATGAGGTTGAGTTAGGCTTAAAGTCCATTTTGTAATAGAAATGAAGATTTAGCTTAGTAAGGAAAAGGCAGTCAATAAATTGTCTTAAAGATTACCTTATGCAAGAGGTAGCAAGCAATAAAACATATGAAGTCAACACAAAGTTTATTGAGAAATAGCAAGAAGCAAAGCAATAGCACAGATGGGAAAAATAATGCAACCCGAACAAATTAATAACCAAAATAATAGGATTGGCATTCTAGACAAGCATTGCAGAGAAATTGATAACCTATAGGCCCAGAAAATAATACCATATGGCAAAATAAAATACTGAAGCATCAACATATGTGTTATATGTATAGCTGAAACATATATATTTTCTGATACATTATGGAAAACTATAAATTTTACTTTCACAACTTGTCAGGGTCTTACATGTCATTCTCTTTAAGCTGAGAAAGGCATTCATCTTTTCGTTCTTCAAGTTTATTGCTAACATCCTGTAGCAGAGGGAAACTAACCTTAATGAAATAAAAAGCAGGAAAATTGAAGCATATGATGTAATCACCAAAATCATCTTAGAAGAAAACAAGCATAATTTTCTGAGGTTATAATAAACACTGAAACATATATTCTACCAACCTGAAGCATAAGTCAACTGGTTATAGAAGGAAAAACATAACAGATACAGTAATTTATGGCGATTTTTAGCTCATTTAAGAAAGATTTGATAGACAATGCTATAACCATGGACCAGCTAGAAGAGATATTTCTTCTTGTATTCTGAGATAAAATTCATCAATTTCCAACCTTAATGCAGACATTTAGATTTACGGATAAGTGCCCACAGTATCACTTGCTTTTCCATATAACTTAGCCATATTAAGTCAAAGACATTATAATAAACATGAAGAAAGGGTACCAAAAAGGGGCAGATAAGGTATCCTCCATAACTAAGTACTATATAAAGAAAAGACAGCCAACGTTTTATATCCATGTGCAACCGCCTCTGCATATCTTTCAAGAGATACTGATCTAAGGAAATCACCAAAGAGATAGCAAGAAAAGAACCATATTACATGGCAAATCTAGAAACATGAAATCCTCCTTCAAAATAAAAGATTTTATTCCAACCAAGTTTCAGCCTATTTTGTTGAGTACTAATACAATACAATTAATTAGAAATAACATGACAGTTTTCATAATCACTTAAAACCACATTCCACCAATAAAATTTCAATAATGAAAGGATACCCACTGCACACTGATCATAATATCATACATTCTTATTTCTAAACAAGACAATGTTCAAACCTTGATTGCATCTTGAAACTTGGCTGACAAATCCAGCCTTAAGTTTTGCCCCTCAGTTGATACACGCTTGCATTCTTCCTGAAAATGATAGAAAAATCTTGATCATTTTGTTAAAAAGCATCATGATGTAGATTTTAAAGTAAGATGAATCAGAACCCAGCCATAGTATTTCATGATAGTTAGAAACAGATTAAAAAATAAAATATAATAAACCGGAGAAAAAAATCACATGTAGCCATTTTCTAATGAGATGACTTTTTTCCAGGATAGAAAATTATATATTATTATGAAGAAGAAGGGGTAGGTACAACTAGGGCAGGGTTTCAAATAATGAACTATTCAAGCATGCAACAAAACTGCCTAGTCTCTCCACATTGCAGAAATAGCAAATACGTGTAACAGTCATGAAGCAGCATGAACAACAATACTGAGGACCATAAAGTTCAGAGGAAAAGAGACATTCTTAAAGATGCAACCATTCTGCTCCACGTCAATCAGGTAAATAAAAGTACTAAATTCACTGCATAATGCCATGAAATAGAGCTTTAACATTGTTACAAAAACCTTAATGACAAATCAACATGAACTGCCCCAAAGAGGAAGGACACACTAAATGTCAATCCCAAGAGATCTCTCCTTTTACAAAACTTTTTATTCTAACACTGTTAATTCCTCTTATGATGAGCAGAACAGGTTAATTACTAATATATTCCTTCTTTGGTATTGGGAGAATAAAATTTTATGCTGATTAAATGTCCTGATTTTGAGGAAATTAAGCATGTGATGTTTAACATTAATGTTAACAGTTCTCCAGGCCAGATGGTTTTGGTGGTTCTTTTTATCATGCTTGCTGGGATATTATTGGCACTGATGTTTGTAATGCTGTCAAGTAATTCTTCATATACAGTTGGATTTGGCCAGGAATGAATTCTAATGTTGTTTCCCTGATTCTATTCAGAATTTCAGATCTATTGTTGTGGCCAATTTTCACTTTAAAATCATTTCCAAAATTCTGGCTGACAGGTTGGCTGTTATTGCTTTTAAGATCATCTCTTCCAATCAGTATAGTTTCTGCAAGACAAACATATTTAGGACAGCATTTGTGTTACCTCTGAAGCTATAAATATGTTGTCTAAGAAAGTAAAGGGGGGAACATTGCTTTTAAGATTGATATTCATAAAGCCTTTGATACGCTTAACTAGGATTTCTTGCAATTGGTTCTAAAGCAGTTCGGTTTGCATGAAACCTTCTCTAAATGGATCCAGGTTATTCTTTCTTCAGTTATGCTATCTATTAGAATAAATGGTAATATGGCTAGGTTTTTTCCTTGTGGTAGAGGTGTCCGTCATGGAGACCCTCTCTCCCTTATGCTTTTTTGTCTTATTGAAGAAGTCCTGAGTAAAGGGATCTCTCACCTTATATCCTGTAAAAAGATGCTTCCCATGGCCGGTCCAAAAGATTGAGTTTCCTTCTCATGTTCTTTATGCCGATGATATTCTTCTTTTCTGCAGGGCTGACTATAGGACTATAACTGATCTTATGATGTTCTTACATTCTTATGGTATATCTTCGAGTCAGTACATTAACTATGCTAAAAACATTTTTTTCTTTGCAGGTGATTATGTTAGCTTTGTTAGAAGAGTTAAGTCTATTCTTAAGTGTAGAGTGTTGTTAAAATCACGAGTATACTAGCATACTCGCACGATTCAACGAGTTTGGAGGCCAAGGCGAGGTGACTCAGACGGTGGATCGGAATCGGAGATCGACGGAGCTTCTCGATCCTCTACTCGGCAGGTTGTCGCTGCTGGTCACTGACTCTTCTCTGTTACATTCTTCTTTTCCCTTCTACTGCTTCCTGGTAGCCTTGTTTTGTAATGGGAGCAAGCAGTGAGGGTGCAAGAAAAGGATTTCCTTGGATAATTAAGTGTATTTAACATTTCTGAATTTATTAATTATTTTATATATTAATATTTTATGAATTATGAATCTATTTTTAGTTGTGTAGTAATTGTTACGAGTCGAGTTACGATTTTTATCTCCTTTCTGATCCTCGAGTTTAACAACATCATGGGCCTAACCTTTTGTTTATCTTGGTGTCCATATTTTTGTGGGTGCTCCTAAAACCCGATTCCTTTTGCCGCTTGCAGATAGAGTCAAAATTTTGCCTCTTGGAAAGGTAAAGCTTTGAGTATGATGGGTAGAATTCAGTTGGTTAATACTGTTAATACTAGATTTTTCTCCTATAACTTCCATGTCTGAAAATGGCCTCTTAGTTTGCTTAAACAAATTGATCAGTGGGTCAGAAACTTCACTTGGAGTAGAGATACTTTAAAGCAAGGTTATGTCATTGTGAATTAAGTTAAGGTTTGTTCTCCTAAAACAAATAGTGGTCTCCAGGTTACTAATTAGAAGATTGTTATTTTTAGACCTTCTTCCATATGGCCAAGTATTAAAGATTTATATGATTTGGTCCTTGAAAATACTCCTTGGACCGTGGGCCCAAGGAATAATGTTAATTTCTAGAATGACCTTTGGTGCTCTCCTAGATGTTTATCCTTGATTGCAGGTGTTCCTTATTCTGACAGGTTAGAGCTTTCTTCTAAAGTCTTTGAGGCTTGGAATGGGAGTTCTTGGTCTCTTCCCTCGCCTTTGTTTGATATACCTTAGTTTTCGAGATTGAAGAATATTATTATTTCTTAGGTTAAGGATGTTCCTAATTGGATGCCTGAGGATTCTGGCATTTTGAATCAAAAGTTTGCTCGCCTTTTTTTCTCCCCTTCTGGAAACATTTGTGATTGGGGTAATATTATTTGGTTCTCTTCCATCCCCCTGCTAAATCCTTGGTTTCATGGAAACTCCTTCACAATAGGTTGCCTATTGATCTTCACGCTCAGCATAGATAGGTGGTTTTATGCTCCTTGTGCTCTTTATGTAAATCTAATGAGGAGTTTATTTCTCATCTCTTTTTTGAATGCTCTAATGGTGTGTATGTTTGGACTTGGCTCCAACATGTTTTCCTTAGAATGCCTTTTTCTTCTTCTACAGACCTTATATCTTTTATTAAGTCTGCCGGGAGCCCTCTTGCGAAACATATTAGACTTGCTGCTATTTTGTTTTTCAATTTGGATGATTTGGATGAGGAGAAATTATTCCAAGTTTCAGCAAGAGATCAATACCCATTTCGCCATTGATTCTATTAAGAGCTACATTAGAATGTTAGATAAATCTTCAAATAAATATATGTATAATGATGTATATGACTCTTTATCTTGAAGTTCTTTGGCATCAGTACTAGGCCTGGAAAAGTCTCCAAGCCTACCCAAGTTTTATGGAGTTTTCCTCATGTTGGCTGAATTAAAGTCAACATTGATGGTCCTACTAGAGATTCCCCTAGCATTGCTGCTTGTGTTGGTATCTTTAGAGAGAGTATGGGAAGTTTGTTGGTGGCTTTACTTCTTTCCTTGGGATCTAGTCTTCCCTCTTTGTAGAGTTTATGGGAGATATCATTGCTATGGAGCATGCGAAAGAGACTGGTTACATGCGTTTGTGGTTGGAGAGTGATTCTACCTTGCTCTACCTTGCTTTTTCTTCCAGACATCTTGTTCCCTACAATAGATGGAATAAATTGTCTTTTTGTAAAGATATTGAGTTTAAAGTTTCTCATTCTAAGAGAGTTCCCTACAATAGATGGAATAAATTGTCTTTTTGTAAAGATATTGAGTTTAAAGTTTCTCATTCTAAGAGAGGGCAACTATAATACTGATAAGGTTGCTTCTTTAGGGTTGAGTAATAGGCTTGAGTATGTTTGGTATATTTGTATGTCATCTAGCATTTCTTTAGATTCTTTCCACAATAGGTATAAACTCCCTATGTATCGTTTTACTTAGGTTGTTCTAAGGAGTTTTCTTTGTATTTCTTTGCAAAAAAAACTAATATAAGATTGAATATTTAATATCATTAAAAGCTAAAATCATCTATTCTTGTAGTCTAATACCAATGAATATGAAGCAAAATTTTAATATCAACTTAAGGAACATAAAAATACAACAGAAGGTCACGCAAAATTGTGGAGTTGATGGTGCCACCCTCAAAGGGGAATTGAGAACATCAACACTGAAAAAAAATAAAGAAACTCACAAATCAAATGTGTGATGTGAACCAAGTAACTTTGCAAGGAGATTTAGGTTGAAATGTATAACTTACTATTATTATTATAATAAAAAAAATATTGAAGGTATATTGTGGTTCAGTTTGGTTTGGGTCGATTTTGAAAATTCAAACCACAAACCTAACCACTCGGTTCTTAGAAAAAAAAACCAAAACAATCCAAAAAATTTCAGGTTTTTTCTGGGTACCAATTATTTGGATTAGTTTTCGGTTTCTTTTATCAGTTCAGTTTTGAACACCCTAAGGTTGTTGTATGAGAATAACAGAAATAGTCAAGTTTTTAGGTATTGTGATGCTAATTGGGCAAGTTGTCCTATAGAGTATTATGTATCCATTGGAGAAAATCTTATTTCTTAGAGGATCAAAAAACAAAATGTTGTTGCCCATGAAGTGCCCAAGCTATGGCTTTACCTACACGAAAACTTGTGTGGATGAAACAAGTTTGACAAGACTTTAAATTTGGTGAAGTCGAACCGATGAAATAATATTGTGATAATCCGGAAGCCCTTCATATAGTCTCCAATCCAGTGTTTCATGACAAAACTAAACACATTGAAATTGATTGTCATTTTATTCAAGAAAAGTTGTTATCCAAGGAGATAAGAACTGAATTTATCAACTTTGGTGATCAACTTGCAGATATTTTGACTAAATACTTTAGAGGACCTCGAATTTAGTTTATATATTCCAAGCCTGATGCATAGAATTTATATGCCCTAGCTTGAGGGGACTTAAGGATGGAAATATGAAAAAATGTCTAAGAGATCTTAATTATCTCTTAGCTGATCCACTCATTTATATGGGATCTTGCATCAGTAAAATTCAAAAAAAGATTTGATGATCTGCAAAAAAGTGTCAGATAGGTAATATAAAAGATGAGTTAACCTATTGCAACAAATCAACCCCTTCACATAAGTTAAGCACTTCTAACAAAGGGGAGGAGTGTTGAATAATGAGTATCTTCTATTATATAGCTTTTATAGAATTGCTTTTGTTATATCAAGTATGTCAGGCTGTAGCCTTTATTGTTGATTTCTCAGAGTTGTACTTTCAATTATTCAAACTTTGCATATATAAATATACATCACTGGGGAGCAAGACAACACAATGATTTTCCAAAATCTAAAATTCTCAACTCTTTCTGTATTCAAAGGAATATGCTATCCTCCAGACTAAATTTTTTACTACTGTCTCGAATAGATAGAACTTCTTTTATTGAAAAACTAGTTCCAATCAGGGAGTTTAACTTCCCAGCAACATTTGCATAAATCAGCAGACCTCAATTGCATATAAGAAAGAAACAAAATTGAGGTATATAACTTCCACATCTAGGAGTAGTTATATATTATAAAATCAGTTTAAGAGGTAACAGTCCAATAGAAAAATACCATCAGCATTTTATTTTGACGTTGTAATTCTCTACACAATGACTCGAGCTTATCTCGGATCGCAAGAGCTGCAAAAAGAAAGCCAAATGTTGATGAACAAGTACTAGCATCAATGTGGCTACAGATTAGATGCTGCCATTTAAAGATTCCAAAAAGAGTCTTAGATATAGTGTTTTAATTGATACTATTTCAATAAAGTGTCAAAACAACTCAAAAGTCTACCCAAACCTCCAGCAACCTAACCCACACCATCAAAAGAAAAACTTGTATGTTTAAATGGTCATTTTAGTGAAACAACTTGAGGAGTGTACTTACTAGTAATGGAGAAATGGTGCACGTAAAATAAAAGGAAAGCCAATAGAGAAAAACACAATACCAATAGAAGATATTATTTGATTGCTCAATTACAGAGCTAATTGATTAATAGAGTGAATATTCCCTAAATACCAAGGTATTACTTTACACTGGCATAAATAAGAACTCCAAAAATTTGATTAGAATTTTCACAGATGCTTTCCATCCAAAACTTTATAAAACAGCAGTGGTCATATTCATTGCAACATACCTGCATCTCTTTCTGCTAACACTTGTTGATAATTGAGTGTAAATTCTAAAAGCTCCTTCTCTGATTTAAGAGTACGCTTTGCACTTTTTCGCTTTTCACCAGTTTCCTGACAAATTAAGAAGCTCAACTATTCAGTCTCTCCTAGATGTAGTTTCATATACTCATTGCGACATGACAAAAGAAAGAAGACAAATTGGCTCATGTTGATAAAAAGGAGATAAATATAGTTCATTCTATCACATTTTTAATTCAAATACAATATGCAAAACAATCCTTTATACTTACTGAGACACTGAAACGAATGAGGTAATCACATTAATGACTGTGCTCATTTTATAATGAGAAAAAAGAGGGTTTTCTACAAAGCTTTCTGGATATTGACCAAGCATAATGTATACATCAAAAGTATATTAGACTCTGTATTCAACCAGTGATTGCGCAAAACTAGCAGTACCACAACGGATGTTTTTGTTTGATTTTGATGTAATCACTGAACTCAACGTGAGCTTAACTGTCAGAAAATTATGAATTCAACATGACCTAAATTGTTTGATGTGGAACAATTGTGATGCTCCATCCAAATTCTCTATTCAATTCAATAGAACCTAATCTAGCAACTAGTCCGATCTATATGTACAATCAGAGTATATTAACTTACCTCCTTTACAAATACACTGCTATAAACAAACTAAAGAGCTAAAGCATTACAAAATGTCCTATCATTCAGAAATTACAAGGGATATTGTTTATGAAGTCTAAGCTATAATTTGCTGACCTAACAAGGATAACCTAACACTTGTTTAAAACATTCTTCCAAATCCTCCACAAACTTGTCTATACCATTCTCACAAAGATAACCTAACAACTCCAGAATTAATCAGCACAGCCTCATTACCATTCTTTAAGGGGGAGAAAGTACATCATACTTGTAAAGTCAGACCCTAACAATTTAAAAAATGTTCAATTTTGTTATCATAAAGCAAACAGTATTGCTCTGCTTATTTTCAGTAAACCTTGCCAGTCCAAGCTAATTCTTACCAGACCCAATGCCCAAAAGGCTAGTTGTGGGTCAAATAAGTTATGTCAGTTGAACAGTCAAGGACATTTTTAATCAACTGTACAAAATAAATAGCAGAATTTATGAGCCAGAGGAAACACACACAGACTGAGAAATATATGGCAGAAAAGATATGCAATAATTCATGAGCGTAAATAGAAATTAACAGAGATAATTGACTGACTGATTTTTTTTTTGAAGAATCAACAGTCTCTGATGAACACACATTCTTTACAGGCAATGCTTTTGTCTCCAAAGGTACACCAGTTGCTGCAAAAGCAATTAGCAACAACACAACCACCATGTCAAATACTCAAAGAAAAAACTAGAAGACAACAGTAATTCAACATAGAGATCTAAAATATAGTATATGATCAAAATAATCCTTATAAAAATAAATAGGGCAAGTTGATCCCAACCCCCTGAGACAGATTTTAAGATGACTTAAACCTCATCTGCTCTTAATTCTAATATATTATGGTATTAGGTTCTATCCCAATCCTGATATTACAGTCACTCAAAATCAGAAGTGTCCAATACTGCCAATTTCACACTTCAGGTGTCCAATCTTGAGTATAAGGGAAGTGTTACATCCCACAATGGGTAGGAATATGATCAAAGTCCTACTTAAAATGATATGGGCAATCCTCCTATGATCTAGCTCTTACAATCAAGTTATGCCCAGTCTGTTCTCAATTTTAATATGGTCAATATAAACTTTGGAGGCCATAACAAAGAGAATACCCAGTTCCACATAATATGGAGACTGTTCAAAGTTTGAACTAGAAAACTAAAGACAAAGAAGGATTACAAGGTTTTCCAGTCACATCCAGCATACACACACAAAGGCCAATAAGGAAGCCTCCAATTTTGAAATTTGAGTATACATTGATGGCAAGTTGCACCATCGAATACAGAGGCATTTTAGAAATCATTAGGCAACCAAGGACTGTTAGTTCCATTTAAAGGAAAATACATATGCAAAGAAGAAAATTTTGCACAGGACATGTACAGATAGTATCTATAAGCGAATGAAATAAAATTATACTCAATAGTAAGGAGTCACAAAAAAGAAAACTGTGTTTACTTTAGTCAAGATCAATCCGTTACTCATGTAATTCCATGAAACTAAACAAATATTAGCATGTAGCTACTAGTTACAAAATCTACAAAAAGGGACACAAAGGCTTAGTATAATTACATCCATCTGAACTTTGACATTCTCCTTGATGTGTCTCCTTTACCTCGCAGCATCTGGATGGTGGAGACTTAGAAACAGAAACAGCAACAGGAGGTGTACTCTGTACACCTTCATTTTGCTGCGTACAGCTACTAGAGGAAATCTCCAGCGAGCAGTCTAAGGCATCAAAACTGAGTGCATTAGATAGTGGAACATGAAAAAAAAAAATTGCTCACTGATCTTGCTTACCATCATTGGTTTGAAATTCTTTTGCTCCCATGTCATTTGATAGTTCATTAGAATGAATAAGGTCGGATGAACCATCATCCTTGTAACTATTCAGAGGCTTCTCTTGTTCAGGAGTTGGAGTTGCAGGAGCAAGAGGCTCGGTAGTACTCTCAACAAACCCATCTGGCAACGAATCAACTTCAGGAAGCTGATTTGCATCTGGATTCTGCATTTCACCTACACCTCAAGCACCCTTAGAATTATTTAACTACAATTAAATGTTAAATTGTTACAAAAATACTGGGAGGACAGGTAAATCACAGTCACAATAGCTTTTAAAATTCTACTAGCATCTACAATCACATTGCAGAATTCTTTTGTATTCTTATTATAATTATAACAAGCAAAGACATTGTCTGTCAGAACCACCTAAACTAAATCTTCAATAAAATTCTAACAAGTAAAAAACAATATTGCATGAATCTCAAATCGAATCCCTTAATATATCAAACAAAGAAACGCCCTTAACAGACCCACGACACAAAACAAGCCCAAAAAAGTTGCCGAAAAACATATTTAAAAATGAGGAGAGGAATAACTTAACCCACGTCATTTTTTTTTCTGAAATAACGAAAACATTTTCCGCTACGACACCGAACAAAACACGCTCATCGTCGTTTGAACCAACAAATTGAAGATTGAAGAAAGTGGGCGCATGTAGGGCAAATAGCTCATGTGGAAGAATGAATTATGTGGGTGATTAAGAATTAGAGTAAAAATGAAAACTTTAAAAGAAGAAATGGAATAGGGAAAGGGGAAATCGAAGGGAGTACCTAGCAGGAGGCAGAAAATGGAAGTGGAAAAATATGAAGGGAGAAAATGTATTGTCTGAGGAGCTGAGGAAGGATCCAACAGTGGGTGTGGTAGTGGAGCTCCAGCGAACACTTTCAATCCACCTGTTCTTCTCTTTCTCACACCAAATTTCGCTTTTCCTTCTTCTTCAATAAATTTGCTACCTAGGTATAACTACTAAGCCACTCTCTTTTTTCACTGTCTATGCTTTAAATATATTAAAATTTCAAAATGACACATTTAAATCTTTGGATACACAAGAAATTATAAATTTTATTTTTTTCTTTGAAATTTAAGATATTATACAAGATCCTATTTTTTTTAATTTTAAGGCTCTCATCATATTATGTTTACATTATTTTTTTATAAAATGTGGATCTGAATTTATCACTCACTAAAACATATGTATTAAAAACATCTTGTAAAAATTGTTAATTGATTTATATGGTGTTCACGTGGCACCATCTTGAATCACAGCAAATTAATAATTTGATTCTTATCATTGATAAGCTAAATTATTAACTACTACAAAATAATTATTGTTTAAAAGAAAATGATGTGTTTGCAAATTACTTTGTATATTAAAATCAACAAGTTAAGTCCATGCATTAGCTTTATTAATACTATGAATTTATTTTTTTTGGCTATATTCCTTTTTAACTGCATGAGTGGTGGTCATTATTAGTATCTAGAGTCACACTCTTGTCATTCAAACAATTGTTTATTCATGAGTTTAAAAGATGAATAATGTGTAAAAAGAAAATAAAAAACACTAAATGAAATCTTTTAACTATTATAGTCATCTTATTTTTAACAATGGAATCGTGTTATATCGTATTGTCTATGCAGATAAGAATGTTTGCTTTCAAAGATTAATATGGTTTAGAGCTGAACACTCTTTTATCCTTCAACACCTCATTCATGCTAACTAGTTCATGCGACACACATTTTTTTCATTCATTTCTCACTTAAATAAATTATTATTTTATTATAATATAATATAAAACAAACTTTATTTATATAACAACAAAACCTGACACTGAGACATAAACTGATAAACAAGAACATGAAAAAAAGTACTACTGCAAACAAGAAAACATTTATCATAGTCATGTAACAGGGATTCCTTAATAGACCATCCTGCACGATTCACTTGCCCTTCTTCTGTGCAGCCTTGGTGACCTTAGCTCCAGCAGGATCCTTCTTCTCCACGCTCTTGATGACTCCCACAGCCACAGTTTGACGCATGTCTCTAACAGCAAAACGACCAAGTGGAGGATATTCGGAGAAGGTTTCAACCACCATGGGCTTAGAGGGAATCATCTTCACAAAACCAGCATCTCCGTTCTTCAGGAACTTGGGCTCCTTCTCGAGCTCTTTACCAGACCGTCTGTCAATCTTGGTCACAAGTTCGGCAAACTTCACGGCAATGTGGGAGGTGTGGCAATCAAGAACTGGTGCATAACCCTTTCCAATCTGTCCAGGGTGATTCATGATGATAACCTGCGACGTGAAATTCGCAGCCTCCTTGGCAGGGTCGTCCTTGGAGTTTGACGCAACGAAACCACGTTTCAGATCCTTGACAGCAACATTCTTCACGTTGAATCCCACATTGTCACCAGGAAGAGCCTCAGTGAGAGCTTCGTGGTGCATCTCCACGGACTTAACTTCAGTTGTGAGTCCAGTTGGTGCAAAAGTAACAAGCATTCCAGGTTTCAAGACACCAGTTTCCACACGTCCAACAGGTACAGTTCCAATTCCTCCAATCTTGTACACATCCTGAAGGGGTAATCGAAGAGGCTTATCTGATGGCCTCTTGGGCTCATTGATCTGATCAAGAGCCTCGAGAAGGGTAGGACCCTTGTACCAGTCAAGGTTGGTAGACCTCTCAATCATGTTATCTCCCTCAAAACCAGATATGGGAACAAAAGGGATCTTCTCAGGGTTGTAACCAACCTTCTTCATGTAAGAAGACACTTCCTTCACAATTTCATCATATCTCGCCTTGGAGTAGTTAGGTGTAGTGGCATCCATCTACTCAATAGAGTACATAAAATCATAGGTTAACAATAAGTACGTGTGCAAGTGTCTGCATACATCAGATCATCAGATCGTGAAAATCAAAACTAATTCTTCTTAGTTTATATAAAATGTACACTTACACAAGTTGCAAACAGATAAATAGAGTAAAATAAAATAATGACATTGATAAATTTTAATCTGAAAAAAAGTTGCAAACAGATAATAGAAAATAGAGTAAAATAAAATAATGACACTGGTAAATTTTAATCTGAAAAACTTTTTGAAAAGTAAAAGTCACGAGACCTAGTTAAAAAAATGTCTTTATTATAAAAGTATCATTACAATATTTGTTTTTTTCTCACTTTAAGACGGTAACACTTCATTTCATCCAAAAATGATGGAATATACAAGTGTCTCCAGCATCTCATTAGAATTTTTAATCTCACCATGGTTATCTATTCTCTCGTTTACTCTCTATCTCTTTTCTTTTGTTTATTTTTCTCTTCCTCACAAGTTTCTTTTATATAGAGAATGAGAGGAAGGTTTATTACCTAAAGAAATAGTGAACAATTAAAGCTCACCGCATTTTGAAAAAAGAGTTATAATTTCAAGACTTTTATGATCATCACTGAATCTATTCAATGAATCAGTTATCAATATTCATTGGTCATAATTAAGTAAGGATTCCGAAGAAAAGAATTCATAAACAATGAAGGTGTAGAAGTTTACTATATATATACCTTGTTACAGCAGCAAATCATCTGCCTCACACCGAGAGTGAAAGCAAGGAGAGCATGTTCACGGGTCTGTCCATCCTTAGAAATACCAGCTTCAAAACCACCAGTGGTGGAATCAATAATAAGAACAGCACAGTCAGCTTGGGATGTCCCAGTGATCATATTTTTGATGAAATCCCTGTGTCCGGGGGCATCAATGACTGTGCAGTAGTACTTGGTGGTCTCAAACTTCCAGAGAGCAATGTCAATGGTGATTCCTCTTTCACGCTCAGCCTTCAGCTTGTCAAGAACCCAAGCATACTTGAAAGACCTCTTGTTCATCTCAGCAGCTTCCTTCTCGAATCTCTCTATCACACGCTTGTCAATACCTCCAAGCTTGTAGATGAGGTGACCAGTGGTAGTTGACTTCCCTGAGTCCACATGGCCAATCACCACAATGCTAATGTGAACCTTCTCTTTACCCATTACTTCTCCAACCTAAAATCAACATTTATCATTTCTATTGCATACAATCTAAATAATTGTTTCTCACCATCCGAGTTTGTAGCAGGCACATAAGTCATAAGTCACATCAAAACATTAAAAGACAAAAGATAACTGGTTACACACCATCATAGTCAATTTTATACACTAAGTTTACGAATCAGTAATATGTTAATTATTCATAAATAAGACACAATTGAGATAAAAACCTTGGTTAAAGAAACTGCACTGAACAGTGGTTAGCCTCAAAGAGAAAGAGTGTAGGTGTAGCAGAGATATTAAGGGGTTGTTTAAGAAGGGTTTGTTTATAAACAATATCTGGCCTTGGGTAGCAAGTTATGTACATATATATATAGAAGACCATTCTTTTTTTAGAAAAAAGTCATAAGCAATATCTAGCCTTGGGTGGCAAGTAACACCGTAGAGAAGTCTTCCTTCCACATTTTTCATCACAAAATAGTTATTAAAACAATTAATGTCAACACACTAACAAATTTGGAGTATTAACTTTTCAAAACAAGTTCGTTAAACACAAACACGCGTTAAAATTGTTGCTAATTTTCTATCTAATTTTGCATGGATAATTTGTCATCCATTATGGTTTTATTGAACTTATCTTTTTTGCAATCATAAGCTATAAAAAACAGAGCAAAAAAATGTGCAACAAAAAAGAAGAAAAGAAGAAGGAGATAGAAAAAAAAATACATATTAAAAACTTATTATAACAAGAAAACAACCTATTACATAGACATAAACTAACAGTTAACAAAGAAACAAAAAATAAAAACAGAAACTCAATAGAAGGAGACACTTAGTTTTGAAAAATGCGATCTTTTAATTGGTTTTATATTTGAAGCAACGTTTGAATCTGATTTTTTAATAGGTTTATATTTTTTATGACATCATTTTTGTTTATACATCACACACAGTCAAATATGCTTTCATTTGATTCTCATGAAAGGTGGGTTCTTATTATTAAGTATTTAATTTAGTGTTGAATTTAAGATGCAATAGAAAAAAATGATAAACTTAAACTCCACAGCAGAAAACAAAAGAAATCTTAAGGAAAATTCTTTTGCAAAACTAGATCTTTTACAATAGTTACACCTATATTAAAATAATGGCAAGAGGAAATCTCTTTAGAGATAAGATTTTTATTTGTTCTCTCTCTTTTGAAGAATTTTGGTGTGGCTAGAATTTGTTTGGGTGACCGTTCATTCTCCAGTTTGGTGGTGGCTCAGGGGTCATGAGTGTTGGTCGGTGGCAGCACGGCAGTCTGTCGAGCTGGTGGTGGCGCGATGACTCTCTTCGTCTGCATCCAAGGTGTATTCTTTCCTTAATTTTCTTCTTGGAAATTCTATTGCACACAACCAAAGTTGTCACTTTTTGCATGTAGTTAGTTCTAATTTGTGGTAAAGTCACGATTTTTTTCAACATTTGTGGTAAAGTCAAGATTTTTAGGTGGTGTGGCCAGTGGGATGGTGGTGGTTGGCGTGGGTTGGTTTGTAGCTTGTTAGCCTTTGAGAATAGCGAAGGGCTCTACAGGTTTCCTTATCCCATGGGCTTGTTTGATAGATTGAGAAGTGTTCCCTAATAAGAAAAAGGAAGACTTTTTTTCAAGCTTTGGGAAATACATGTGACATTCCTTTGTCCTAGCTACCTACTCCTTGTATTAAGGAAGACATGATTGTTGTCCGGATTGATGAGGCAGATTACTTGGCTGGTCTTGAGGATTTCAAGACCCATATTCATGGTCGGATCATTCTATCTAAGGGGGATAAACCTCTCACACACCTGGATTTAACTAAAAAGTTGCAGTTGGTATGGAAGGCTCTTAGACCGTGGAAAGCAATTCCTCTTGGGAAGTTTCTATGAGTTTGAGTTCCCTTCTTTATAAGACATGCGATGGATCCTTGGGATGAGTTTCTTGAAGTTATCTCCTGGTTTCTTGAGATTGTTTGCTTGGACAAAAGACTTTGTTTCAGCTACCATGAAGAGTACCAAAACTCAGGCCTGGATTAGAATCTACAAATTGTCTTTGGAGTATTGGAGACCAAGGGTGATATTTTCCATCATTAGAAGTCTTGACACTCCTTTGTCTTTGGATGAGCATACTATGAGAAAGAATAGGGGTATGTTTTGCTAGAGTGTTGGTGGATATCGATTTGTTGTCCCCTCTTCTCGATCCCATTTTGGTTGAACGCTCAAACTTTGCTTTTGTAGCTGATGTGGAATATGAATGGCTCCCTCCATTTTGCTCTCTGTAAGATGATTGGGCATGAGCTTGCTCAGTGTTAGGTGATTCATGATTAGGGTCATGTTCTTGGGCCCCAACATAAACCTTCTCAGAAGACAACTTCTGATGAACGGGAATAGGGGAGGACCGCGGTTCCTAAACAACATAAAGAGTATCGGAAGAAAGATCTGCAGTCGAAGCTCATGGAAGGCTCCACTAATAAATTGAATATTGATGCTCTTGGTAGGGCTAACGCAGGGTCACTCTTGAGTCACCTTACTTCTGATAAGTGGAGGATGATTTTGCAGATATGCCCCCTCTCGAGGATGCCTCAGATCATGATAATTCACCTGCTGTTATGCAAGCCAAAGGCTCAGAGTCACATTCAGTTATGACTCTTATTGATGATCATGTGGAGATCTATACTCATGTTGTTGTACCATCTTCATTGCATCCTACCTCTCCTCGGAGGGCTAAATCACCTGCAGATTCTAAAGTACCAATTAATACTCAAATTGATGGTCATCATTTGGAGGTCTCTGCTATTGTGATTGTACCATCTTTGTCACCTCATACCTCCCATCGGAAGGCTAAATCTCTTGGAGATGTTAAAGCACTATCGTTGGTCCTACAAAATCACTTTTCCTCTTTTGATGGTTTGGAAACTATAAATGTTGTTTCAAAATTTTGGGTTGATCCTAACGAGATGGAGGAGGATGTCAATGATACTGGGGAGGAAATAGTTTGCACTAAAAGAAAACCAGGGTGACCACTTAATTGGACTGGTAAATCCAAAAAAACCTACTAAGGCAGTTCTATCTACAACGTCGCAATGAAGGTCTCTTCATTTTTCTGGAATGTTAGAGGACTGGGAAACTAAAAAATTGTGGAGATGTTGATTAGTTTACTTAAATTAGATAAACCCTTCATGTTTTTTCTTGTTAAACCTATGGTGTCGTGCAGTGATGCTTTCAACGTCCTTTTCAAATCTGTTAATATGTATTTGGTGGCTACGTCTCCTATTGTTAATAAAGTTGCTAAGCTTTAGTGTTTGTCGGTTCCTAATCTTGTCCAAAATTTCTTGGTCAATGATCAGTTTATTTTTGTAACTTGTCTTTTGCATGATAAATGTTTTAGCTTTGCATGTGTTTATGGTGCTAACACATACTTGGTTAGACGATTTTTGTGGAGAGATCTTAGTTCCTTCACAAGGCCTTGGTGTATTATAGGAGATTTTAATGTTGTGTTCTCGACGGATGACTATAAAGGGGGGTGACTCCTAATCAAGTTTCTTGTAATGAATTCCTTGATTAGATTAATACTAATGATCTTTCTTGTATTCCTTTGACTAGATCTTGTTATACTTGGTGTAATGGAAGGAGAGGTTTGCATAGAATTCATAGAAGACTAGATAGAGCTTTATGTAATGGAGTGTGTCTGGATGAGTGAGATTCTTGTACTTATCAGGTTCTTGTTAAAAATTGTTCTGTTCATTCCCTTATTTTTGCTAGTAATTCTTTGAGGAAGGTTAGTAATTTTCGTTTCTTTTCTATGTGGCTTCAGGACACTTCATGTATGTAGCTTATTCATGATTCTTGGACTAATAAGGTTGTTGGTTGTCCTATGTTAATTTGCAACATAAGTTAAAAAGTTTGAAATTGAACTTTGATACTGGAATAAAAATTCTTTTGGTAATATTCACAATGCAGTTCTTCTTAAGCAGTGTCTACTCCTTGGTATTCAACAAAACATAGAGACTGCTAGTTTGTCTGATATTGATGAGCTTCTCTATCAAGAAAAGATTGCTAAAGAGGAGTTTGATCATGCTCTTCACTATCAATATTTGTTTTGGAAAGAAAGGGCTAAAATGTTATGGTTCAAATATGGAGATCGAAATATGAATTTTTTTCCATGTTGTGGTCAAAAGGAGAAATAATTATAGTGGGATTCATCGTCTACGGATCGATAATGAGGTTATTGAGGATCCTAAACTCATTGAGGATCATATTTTGGACTTTTATAAAAATCTTTATGCCGAATCTATTTCTAATGTTTCAAATACAAGTAATATGGAGTTTTATTCATTTTTACATTCCTGAGCTAGTTTCCTCTAAGGAGAATATGATGTTGATTAAATGTCCTGATTTTCTGGAAATCAAGACTGTTGTTTTTAATCTTAATGGTAATAGTGCTCCTAATCCTGATGGGTTTGGTGGTGTTTTCTGTCATTCTTGCTGGGACGTTATTGGGACAGATGTTTGTAATGTTGTTCAATAATTTTTTAAACAAAACTGGATTCTCCTTGGAATGAACAGTAATGTGGTATCTCTTATTTATAGGATTCAGGGTGCTGACTCCATTAAAGATTACAGACCAATTGTTGTTGATAATTTCAAATTTAAGATTATTTCCAAGATATTGACGAATAGGCTTGCACTTGTGGTTGCTAGAATCATTTCTCCTAATCAATACGGGTTTGTGCATGATAGACAGATTCAGGATTGTAGGTATTGCTTCGGAAGCTATTAACATGCTTTCTAAAAAGGTTAGAGAAGGTAATGTGGCTTACAAAGTTGATATTCATAAATCTTTTAACACTCAGAGTTGGAAGTTCTTATTATTAGTTTTGACACGCTTTGGTTTTCACCCCTCGTTTGTCGGTTGGATTAGTACAATTCTCCGTTCAGTTATGCTTTCTTTCAGAATAAATGACAGTTTGATGGGTTCTTTTTCCTTGCGTAAAGGTGTCAAATAAAGTGATCATTTGTCTCCTTTACTTTTTTGTCTTGTAGAGGAAGTTCTTAGTAGAGGTATCTCTGAGCTTGTGAATGATAAGAAAATTTTACATATGGCTAGTCCACATGGTTATCTTACTCCCTCTCATATTTTATATATTGATAACATATTTGTTTTTTGTAGGGGGGATATTAAGTCTCTTATAAATTTGAGTATTTTTCTTAAAACATATAGTGTTTTTTCTAGTCAATATGTTAATAACTCTAAAAGTAGTTTCTTACCATGGATAATTCTGCAAGATTTGTCACCAAAATTCAACATATTCTTTCTTGTAGTTATGGTTGTTTTCCTTTCAATTATTTAGTAGTGTTTATCTTTGTTGGTGCTCCAAAGTCTCGATTTTTTCAACCTTTGGCTGATAAAGTCAAATTGAAGCTAACATCTTGGAAAGGTAAATCTCTTAGCATGATGCGTCAGATTCAGTTGATCAATACGATGATTACTGAATTTTTAGCTTATAGCTTTAATATGTATAAATGACCTATTTCTCTTCTTAACCAAGTTGAGCAGAGGTGTCAAAATTTTATTTGCACTAGTAATATTCTGAAAAAACGCATAATCACCATGAATTAGATACGATTTGTTCTCCTCTTGAGAATGAAGGTCTGAAGATTATTAATTTTCGTCATGAAAATAATGCATATCTTCTTAAGCTTGGAACTTTGCTTATAGCAACAGACCTTGTTCTTTTCTCTTAAAAGCCAAGGTTCTTAAATCAAAAGAGTTTAGAATGGTTTATAGAAATAACCATCGTTATAAAAAACACAGTGGCAATTTTTGTAAATAAGCGCAACATATCACGACGGTTCCCTATGGAACCGTCTTTAAAACTGCATCTGGGGGACTTATAACAACGATTCCTTATGGAACCATCTTTAAAAGTGGGCATTGTGACTTATAACGACGGTTCCTCAGGGAATCGTCTTTGTTTGCTTCCACGTTTTCAAATTGGCCCCCAAGAGCACTCTTTCATTCCTTACCTCTTCTCCAACACTTTGTTGTTTCATTTGCGCTCCACCTTTACTTTCTTCTCTACACTCCTCACAGCCTTATCGCCGCCTCTGAGTCCGCCGCCCTTGAGCCCACCGCCCCGGTGAACGTCGCTGAGCCCCACGCCGTCATGGGTCATCTTTGTGCAAGATTTGTTCACTGCACGCACACCCCTCACCTCCGCCACGTCACCATTGCAAGTCTTGCCACCATCGCACGCGTCGTCTCCACCGCATGCCTGCGCCTCACCACTGCCACACGCCGCGCCTCGCCCCGTCACTGCGCGTGAGCTCGCCTCCGTCACCGCATACGCGCGCTTTGTCGCCTCTCCACAAGTAGCCGCCTTTCCTCCTAGTCGCTGACTTGTAAGCCTCCGCGCCAACTTTTCTACTACATTTATTTCGCTCCATTTCCAGGTTAGTAATTATTTTTTTTTGTAATAATATATTAAATTTTATTTTATATTAGATATTTTTTTACCTATTGAACGTACTGATTCTGAGTTTGGAGGTGTCCGACCTTCGGCAATTTTGATTTATATTAGATATTGCTTTTACTTTTTTATTTATATTAGATATTGTTTTTACCTATTGAACGCATTGATTATGAGTCCGAAGGTGTCCGACCTTCGACAATTTTGATTTAGTTTTTAATAATTAGATATTGTTTTTACATATTGGACGTACTGATTCTGAGTTCGGAGGTGTCCGACCTTCGGCAATTTCGATTTAGTTTTATAATGATTACAATTGAATGCATTGGTTCTGAGTCCGCACCGGTTCTTAGTTTAGGAGTTCTATGGATCGGAGTTGGATTAATACACCACGCATGTTCAATATGTGAAGACAAGACATCTTATGAGCAGTTGAAACACAGAAGAAAAATCGTGTATCTTGGGCATCGTAGATTTTTAAAGAAATACCATCCGTATCGTAGATTGAAAAAAGCTTTTAACGGATACTAAGAACATGACATTTGTCCCACTCCCTTAAGTGGTGTTGAAATTTATGAAGAAAAAAAATGTTAATGTGACTTTTGGAAAAATGAAGAAAAAACAAACTGTGAATGAAATATGGAAGAAGAGATCAATCTTTTTTAATCTTCCGTATTGGCGTAAGTTAGATGTCAGACATTGTATAGATGTAATGCACGTAGAAAATAATGTGTGTGACAATTTAATAGGAAAACTTATGAACATTAAAGGCAAAACAAAGGATAGTGTGAATGCACGTTTGGATTTGATTGAGATGAATATACGAGAGGAATTGTCACCGAGAGAAGTTGGTAAAACGTACATACTTGCCTGCAGCGTGTTACACTTTTTCAAAGAAAGAGAAAACAAGTTTTTGTGAATGTCTTAAAGGTGTTAAGGTACCACAAGGCTACTCTTCAAATGTGAAGAGTCTTGTA